>OJRI01000450.1_pt1 | contig 30430 bp, 24 predicted proteins | sample 1599151 | NCBI WGS metagenome assembly OJRI01 (sample SAMN03922457, study PRJEB24848) | human gut metagenome | isolation source: stool sample | host: Homo sapiens | place: Germany | collected 2009-11
CGAAAGGTTTTCTGGGCAGCTATCTCATAAAAAACATCTTGTCTATGACAAAGGAAGATGTTGTTGCTGCAGATGTCAATTATGTAGAAACAGAACAAAATCCGAGGTTGTCATGGCAAAATTGTGATATAACCAAAGAAAAAGATGTTGAAAAGTTACGAGAATATCTTAAAGAAAAAAACGATATAAAGGTCATATATCTCCCCGTATATTTTAACGTCAATAAAAATCCTGAAGTAGATAAGCAGGCTTGGAATGTAAATATATTAAGTTTTGCCCGTTTCTTAGATATTTTTGATAAGGTTTCCACCTTTTATGGTATTTCGACAGATATGTTATACAAAGAAGACAGAGATATACCATATACTGAGCATGATGAAATTACCCCGATGAATGATTATGCACGGCATAAGGCGGTAGAAGAGCGTATGTTGGAAGCCAAAGGATATAATATTGTCAGATTGCCGGTAATGATGGGGCCAAGTTTATCATTGGTAAAAAAACATTTTTATGATGATATCGTGTCCAATCTGCGAGCAGGAAAATCAATGGAATTCTTTACGGATTCATGGCGTTCAATGATAGATTTTGACACAGTTTCACAAATACTGGTCAAATTAATGGAAACCCCTTCAGCACATCAATATCCGATAGTCAACATTGCCGGGGATGAAGCTCTTTCTAAATATGAATTTGCACTTCGTCTGGCCGATAAATACGGCTTAGATAAAAATCTGGTCATCCCGATTTCAATGGATAATGATACTAAAATTTGGACAGAGAAGAGACCAAAGAAAATTTTGCTGGATAATAGTTTAGTAAAACAAATATTGAATCTTAAAGAACTAAAAATCAAAATATAGGAGAGGATATGAAACGACAGGAAAATATACCAGTATTTATGGTTACTAACTGGGATATGGTTGGATATACAGCCACTACAATGGTTAGCGTGTTATGCAATACCCAAAGGAATATCGATTTCTATATTATGGATTGCGGATTGTCAGACTTTGATAAAAAACAGCTTTCAACACTGAAAAATAAGTTCTCAAACTTAAGCTCAATGTCTTTTTCAAAAGTAGATATAAAACGCTTTGAAGGGATGAATGTCTGGTATTATGGTATGTTAGATGCTTGGGCAATGTTGTTGTTTCCTGAAGCTTTTCCTGACGTAAAAAAAGTTGTTCATATCGAAAGCGATACCTTAGTTGTTGATGATATTGCAAAATTATATAATGAAGATTTAGACAACTATACAATAGGTGGCTGTCCAGAAATAGCTTTTGGGGCAACATCAGAATTATTTCCATCAAAAGAACATGTCTACTTTAACTTAGGTATGCTATTAATTGATTGCGATAAATGGCGCCAAGATAACACAACGGAAAAATGTTTGGAACTAGGTAAAAAATATGGCAAGAAATTTAACTGCCTACATCAAGATGCGTTAAATATGCTATATTATAACAATAACTATAAACAACTTCCAAACAGATATAATTTGGGCGAACGGAAAAATTATGTAAAAAATATTCATCCTGAATTGTCTGAGGAATATTTTGCCCAAGAATGGCAACACCCGGTTATTATTCACTTCTCCCCTAATAAGCCATGGAGAACACAACACTCTTTTTATGATTCTAAACGGATTGTCAAGTATTTCAATGAGTGGTGGTTTTATGCCAATCAAACACCATATGTTGAGGGATTAAAGAATGCCTTTATAGCTCAAAGGATCGAAGACGGGTTTAAAGGTTTGAAAACGGGAATTGATAATTATGGGTGCAGTATGTTGGATACTTTACCTCAGGATCATAATTGTGCCAATATCATGGGAGAAAATGTTGTTGTTGGGCAATTCAGAGTAGGAAATTCAATTTTAAGTACAAAAGATGAAAAACATTTAATGTTGCCAATTCCGTCAACGGTTAAATATACTTTTTTGGGAATTCCTTTTCTCAAAGTAAAAACAAATAAAAAAGGGGGAAAAAGCTATAAATTATTTGGAATATTACCTCTCATAAACGTCAAACGAAAGAATAATGGAAGTGAAAGATATAAATTATTATCAATTATTCCCATATTAACTAAAAAAGTAAAATAATGTTATGAGAGAGTAAAAGATTATGTCAGAAGAAAAAGTAACGGTAATCACCGTCGTCTATAATTTGATAAAGTCAGGACGGGTAAAATATTTTAAACAGATGTTACGATCTGTTCGTAATCAAACTTATAAAAATATAGAACATATTGTAATGGATGGAAAATCAACAGATGGTACCTTAAGTTTATTGGATAAATATCAAAAGAAAGGCTATATCAAATACTATAGTGAAAAAGACAATGGTCCTTATGATGCAATGAATAAAGGTATCAAAAAGGCTGATAGTGATTATGTTATAATTTTGCATAGTGATGATTATTTATACGATAAAAATGTAATAACATTACAGATGAAATATTTAAAACTGACAAATTCAGATTATACAACTGGTGATACGGTTTTTATTGATAAAGATAACAATGTTGTAACTCCATATTTAGGCATTGCTCATAGATATGATGATAAGTACTTCTTTTTAAAAGGAGATAATACGCCAGTTTTTTGGATGGAAACGTCATTTAACCATGAAGGAATGTTGTTTAAAAAAAGTGTTTTTGAACGGATTGGATATTTTAGTGATGAAAAAATATATGGAACATCCGCAGATTTTAAATTTGAAGTTGATTTAGTTTTAAAAGACATAAAACATACCCATATACCATATAATTTTTTATGCTTTAGAACAGGGGGAGCTTCTTCTACCGAAGATAAAAGATTCTATAAAATATTAGAATACATATATTCTAAATTTTATTATTTGGATGTTAATAAAAATTTAGCTGAATATGACAAGCTAAGACAAAATCCAACTCCGTTATTTGTATATTCCTTGAAGAATTACTTAACTTCACTTAATTTGAAAAATTTTGATTATAAAAAATGTTTTGATTTTTTAGATTTAATGCTTGAGAAACAAAATCAATGGAAAAATAGCAATGTGTGGAAAGAAGTAAAAGTTAAGAGTTCTCAAATAACAGCTAAATTGTTTTCCATTCTTCCTTTATTGAAAATCAAAGATAAAAATAATATAAAATATTACAAATTATTTGATTTTTTACCGTTGCTCAAAGTAAAAACTAATGTAAATGGAACCAAAGAATATAAATTATTTAATTTTTTACCAATCATGAAAATAAAGAAAAAGTAAGGAAACGACTATGACGTATGAATATCTCATTTTAGGCGCAGGAATTACCGGGTTAACCTTGCTCAAAAAAATGCGCCAAAAAGGAATTAATAATATTTTGGCATTGGAAGCCGAAAAAGAGGCCGGCGGGCTTTGCCGTAGTTTTTATGTTGAAGGCCATGTGGTAGATATCGGCGGTCATTTTTTCCAGACCAAATATAAAGAAGTAGAAGATTTTATTTTTGCTTCTTTTCCGAAAGAGAAAATGTATAAAATAGATCCTCGTATTTCTAAAATCAGTATTGAGGGAATGGATGTAGATTATCCTCTGGAATCAAATTTGTGGCAGCTTCCTGTCGATAAGCAAATAAAATATTTGATTTCAGTTATTCGTAACGGAGAGGCTTTAGGCAAACCGGAACCTAAAAATTACGAAGAATGGATACGGTGGAAATTAGGGGATATGATCTGTGATAATTACTTGTTGCCTTATAATACAAAATTATGGGGCGTAACTCCTGATGAGCTGGATGTCGATTGGATTTATAAAATTCCTCGTGTCGAAGTGGAAGAAGTTTTGCGTTACTCTTTAGAACGTCAGCAGGATGTAGAAAAATATCCGTGCCATAATCGCCCGTATTATCCATTATCGGGTGGCTATGGACGTGTCATGGAAGCCATTGCCAAAGATGAATTGCAGAATATTAAATTCAATACAAAGGTAACTAAATTGCATTTTGACGAAAATGAGCAAGTTTGGGTTATCAATGAAGAATATAAAGCAAAAAACGTAATTAATACAACACCGTGGCCGGATTTATATGAAGCTATGGGCAGACCGGAAGCAATTCGTGAACAGATTAATAAAATAAAATATAACAAGGTTGTTGTTTCTTTGTTTGAAACAGACGATAATCCGACCAATTATCATTGGAGGTATCGTCCGGAAATGGAGCAACAGCACCACCGTGAGCTCTATATCAGCAATTTTGTAAAAGATAGTAAAAATTATGGTGTATTTACGGAAACTAATGCCAATCGTTTTGATGCAAACAAGGTAACCTTTAAGGGACGTAATTTGTTTAATTATACTACACCGGCGGCATATCCGATACCGTTGGTCGGTAGAACGGCAGCTATTACGGCGATTTTAGATTATTTCAAACCTAAGCATTTATATGGTGTTGGCCGCTGGGGAGAACATCAGCACCATAACCATGATATCTGCATCAAACATGCTCTTGATTTTGTAGATAATCTTCAAGCAAGTTAAAATTTATGATAAATAAAGCTTAATATAAAATTTTTAATAAAAAAGGAACTCATTTGAGTTCCTTTTTATCTTAAATAAACTTATCCAGATTTTGAATATGTCTGACCGGAACTTTATACTCGCGGGCAACATCATCATCTTCAATCTCAACAATAAGCAGCTCGCTGACTGATTTTAGCGGCATGCGGGCCTTTTCGTTAATATTATCCAGCATAATAGCGCTTTCACGACTGCGATAGAGCAGGGCGCTTGAACCTCCGTCATAAACAAAGCGCGGATTTTCCGGACCGCCCTGATGATATTTAATAATAATCAGGATTTCGCCGGCTGCATTCTGCAGAATATCGTATTTTCCTTCTTGTTCGGAATTATTAGCGTTAACCATAATTTACCTGCCTCAATTGTATTAAAAACATCTAAATTTGAAAAAACGATAACATATAATTATTAACAAATATACTACATTTTATTTTTTTTGCAAAATTTTCATTTTTTATGTTGACTAAGTGTTTTTTATCCTCTATATATCACCTCGTTATGTGAGTTCATCTCCGTTAACGGGCTCGTAGCTCAGTCGGTAGAGCATTTGACTTTTAATCAAAGGGTCGGCGGTTCGAACCCGCCCGAGCTCACCAATAAAAAAAGCACCTCTTTGTGAGGTGTTTTTTTATTGTATAGGAGAGCTGTTCGAACCGGGAGGCTGGAGGCCAAAATCGCTCAAAGTAATGAGTGATTTTAACGACAGGTGAGAGTTTTGTTAATTTGCAACTTTGCGATAGCAAATAAAGCAAATGTTACAAACCGAACTCAGCGAAACCCGCCCGAGCTCACCATTTAAGAAATCTCCGTAGAAATACGGAGATTTTTTATACAAAAAAGCTCTCTGCTTTTTTAGGCAGAGAGCGTAAAACATTTAAGCCGCTTTTCTGGTTAAATCAGAATTCGCAGCCAATGAATACATATCGGTGACATCCTGTGTCGGATTGGACGGAGTATCGGTCGAAGCCGAATTGCTGATGCTGAAGCTGTTCATCGCCTGAATCAGTTGGTCGGCATTACTGATATCCAGCGTACTGCCGTCATGGAACTCTATCGTCTCGATTTTATTGGAATCTGAACCAAAGTGATTACTGATCTCAATTCCCTGTTCTTCATTGCCATTAATAGAGATACTCAGGTTATTTTCATTTCGCTTGAATGATAAATCACCCGGATTGATTCCTTCACCGAAAACGATTTTATCATCGCCGCCGCCATCGGAAATGCTGTCAAATCCGTCTCCCAGATTGTAAATATAGGTGTCGTCACCGTCCCAGTCGGAAAAACTGTCATTGCCGGTTCCACCGACATAAATATTATCGCCGCCGTAAGACTCTATTTTGTCATTACCGGCACCGCAATAAACCGTATTATCTCCATACCCCACACAAAATTCGTCATCAGCATTAGTCTGGTGCAAAACGATGCTTTGAGAGATATCTAACGAACTTCCGTCGGCAAAATAAATTTTTTTCAATTCATTTTGATTATAAAGCTGATAATTGGCAATCAGCATTCCCTGATTTTCATCGTTCTTTACAATAATGCGCAAACCGTTTCTTTCTTTTCTGAAAGTCAGGTCCGCTGCGGTAATTCCTGCTCCGAAAACGATTTTATCTTTCGCTTCGGTGTCTCGCAGATTATCCATACCGTCGCCGAGGTTCCAAACATAAGTATCAACCCCGCTGCCGCCGCGGATCGTGTCATTTCCTTTGCCGCCGATAATCGTAATATCATGCCCGACACGGTTATAAACGGTGCTGTCACCGTCTCCCATATATAAATGCGTTATTCTGTTATCATTAATTTCCAAACTTTCATCTTTATTATCCTGCCGGACAACAAAATTCTGAGTAGAGAAATCAACAACGCTGCCATCGGCAAATTCCAGATATTTAATTGAAGACCTGGAAGACAGTTTAAGTCCTTGCGTCATTTCCGGATCGACGAATATTGTTAAGCTTCCGGCGTAATTGGTGCGAAAAGAAAGGTCTTCATAAGAGATTCCGGGGCCAAATTTAATCCGATCGTCACCTGATGTGTCATTAATAGAATCCATCCCGTCGCCAAGGTTATAAATATAAGTATCTGCACCGCCGCCGCCATTATAATGGTCGTTGCCTTTACCGCCGTTAAAAGTTACGGAATAGTCATAGCGGTTGGTCATTTGGTCTGCGCCGTCTGATCCATTCATTTCTGTCATCTCTTGACGTTTGTTATCTAATACAACATGCAGATATTCAGACAAATTAATCTCATTGTTTATCAAATCGAAGGTTGAGCCATCGACAAATTCCAACATTTCAATTTTTTTATTTGAACCGCTGACATATTGTGATAATACGCATAATCCCTGACTGCGGTCTCCTTTAACATAGATATCCAAACCGCCGTTAGGATTTTTGGCGAAGCTTAAATCATCAAACGTAATGCCGGCACCAAATTTGATTCGGTCGGTTCCGCTGTTATCACTAATCGTGTCAAAACCGTCACCGAGATTCCAAACATAAGTGTCATCACCGTCTCCGCCGACAAGACTATCATCTCCTTTACCGCCGATAAGCGTATCATTGCCGTCTTCTGATGTAATTGAATCGTCACCGCCGCCGCCGTTGATAACGTCATCATAGACACTGCCCTGAATATTGTCGTTGTTGTCAGAATTATAGATATTCCACCCGGTTTCGTTCATCTTTAAAACAGAGCCGTCGGCAAGTTTGATAATATCCGGCATTCCTTGCGAACAATAAAATCCCTGCGTGCGGTCACCGTTAACGTAAACGCGCCACTGATTGCTGCTTTTTTCAAAAGTCAGATTATCTAAGGTGATTCCTTCGCCGAATTGCAGTGTTGTGGTGCCGCTGGAATCTGAAACCGTATCCAGCCCGTCACCGAGATTCCAAACATAAGTGTCATCACCGTCACCGCCGTTAAGGGTATCACAGCCTTTGCCGCCGATAAGCATGTCATTGCCGCCTGCTGCTGAAATGGTATCATCGCCGCCAAAACCATAAATAACATCATTATTATCTGAGCCGTTAATAGAAGCTTCCACATCATCAGTCTGATGATAAGTCAGGCCGGTTTTAGTTAAATCAACAGTCCGGCCGTTGGCAAATTTAAGATAATGCAGATACTGGGGCCGGCTGATTGTCATACCTTGAGTTTCGTCACCATTGACCAAAATAACTAGATGAGGATAATCATACCGGAAAGTAAGGTCTTCAAATTTGATGCCGGCACCGAACTTAATGCTGTCATCACTGTCGTAATCGCAAGTGATTGTGTCAAAACCGTCACCAAGGTTCCAAACATAAGTATTCTGTCCGCGGCCGCCATTGATAACATCCCAGCCTTTTCCGCCGGCAATGGTGTCATTGCCCATTCCCCCGATGATTTGGTCTTTGCCGCCTTCGGCATAAATCGTGTCACCGTTGTCCGATAATTGCAAAACTTCATCTTCATCATTCTGGCGATAAGTCAGCGGAATTTCAGACAGATGAACAACCGAACCGTCATAAAAATATAAATCCTCGATTTTGTAATTTAGCCCGCCATTAAAGTTTTGAATGATAATGCCCTGATTTTCATCTCCTTTAACCGTAATTTTCAGATAATTGTGCTTTACCAGGCTGAAACTCAAATCCTCAAAAGAAATCCCTTCGCCGAAAGAGATTTTATCCCGGTTACCGCTATCCATAATTGTATCCAGCCCGTCACCAAGATTGTAGAGATAGGTATCGTCACCGTCTCCGCCGCTTAAATTGTCGTTTCCCGCACCACCAAACAAACGATCATTGCCGCCATAGCCATTAATCGTATCATTACCGCCGTTGCCGATCAGAATATCATTGGCCTGTGTTCCGGACAAAGAATTATCCTCATTGTTGCCCTCTCTCGTAACTCCGCCGTTAATGTCGGGAACGCTGTTCCAGTGCGTTGATACATAATCGTAATCCCAACTGGTTCCATCGGCAAAAGTTATGGTACTGACCGTCGCACTGGTCGTCCCTTGTTTGTCAAAATAACTGTAAACCCGCAAACTGTCATTGGGGCGTGTGCTGCCGTCTTCGTCCGGAGCATATGAAACAGTGATAATCAGGTCAAACCCCTGACGCCCGAGTGAAACCTTGTCCGGCAAAATTCCCTCGCCGAAACGGATGATATCGCTGTTCGGAACACTTTCATCTTGCAGATTGTCTAAAGCGTCGTCGCCAAAACCCGGGTCAAAGTGATAAATGTCGTCGCCGTTGCCGCCAATCAGATAATCGTTTCCGGCCCCGCCGATTAACAAATCGTCACCGCCATTGCCGAACAGATTATCATTGCCGGCTTTCCCTTCCAGCAGGTCGTTACTGTCGGTGCCGTATAAAGCATCATTGTTTTCCGTGCCGCTGTTTTCCCACACACCGAACATCAGCAAGGCATTTTCAAAGCTGCTGCCTGAGCTTCCGGCACTGTTGCGGATAGTTTCCGCCACCAGTTGCCCGTTTGTTCCGAAACAGTTTAATACTCTCGCAAATTCTTTCATCATCGCTTGCGTCCCCTCCTGATCAGCGGCATAAGCGGTCTCCCAAGCTGCAGTTAATGCTGTGGTGTCGGCTTCCCATTTGCCCGTTTCGGAATTGTAGGTGAGGGGAATGCTCTCAAGCATGCTCTTATAATGTGTCTGTGCCAGCAGACTGTTATTGACGTATTCTTTTAAGATGTCATAAGCCTGCAAAATAAACGGCGCTGCCCGTCCGTGCGGATTGGGATCGCGTTCGCCCCAGCACCAGGTGCCGGCATAGTCTCTGCCCATAAATTCCTCCAGAGCTTCCAACTTGCGGCAGTCATCTATAACTTTGCCATAAGTATGTGCAGGGTCACGGCCGCGCGGATCTTCATCTTGCACGCCTGCCCAATGATAAATAATGTTGTCCAGAATTTTTTCCCGCTCAGCTTTGTCTGTGGTTGCGGCATATTGTTCAATCAAAGCTTTCAGTGCACCGCTTTCATCCAACGCCATGGCAATGTGCAAAGAATGCACATTGCCGAAACCGGCCACATCCGGCAGGGCTTTGATATTGTCGGGAATGGTGATGTGCGTCGTATCAACGCTGTTTGCAGTGTCGGTTTTAAACCAGACGTCTGTTATGTCGGCAGTTGTTCCGTCCGCTTTGGTTATGGTCGATGTTTGCAAATGGGCGTTCCCGTTGGCGTCATCTCTGGATTGAGATTGATAATTGAGGTCAAAGCCGGTTATTCCTACTTGTTCCATAGTCAGCAGTTCCCCCTCATCGACAATGCCGTTAGAGTTGCTGTCTTTCCAAACTTTTACTTCGTTCCATGCAGCATCGTTTTGGTCAAAAACGTAGTCCTGGTTGCTGTCGAGATCTTTTAAGGCTTCAAAGCCGTTTTTTGCCTTTTTCCCATTAGACAGAACGGAGTTGTTTCCAAACAACTCCGTTCCGTTATCAATCTGTCCGTTTCCGTTAATGTCCCGAACCAGCAAACCGTCATCTTTGCCGACCCAGCCGGTATTTTCTTTAAAACCATCATTGGCATGGTCAAAATAAACGCCGGAATTAGTGCCGATTGTCTCAACACCGTCACCGTCTAAATCTAAAATGAGCGGAGACGTCTGTACTTCTGCCGTGGCAAAAGCACTTTTAACATAGTCAATAACCGGAAGAATATTTATAACGAATTTTTGGATAATGATTTGGTCATTAATGATAATTGTATAGTCTGAAGGTGTTTGCTCGATTTGTAAATTTATATCTTCCAAGATAAGATTATTTTCTTTCAGATAAGATAAAATGTCTAATACTAACTGGAAAAGGTTTTCATTTGCACTATATTTTTCATAGGGAAAAGCACAATAGGCTCCTTGATACTCATCAGGAGAGACCAGGCCAGAATTAAGTAATTCAAATATATTTTGGTCAGGGAATAAATTTGAATTAATAAACCCCGCCCATGAATTGCAGTTTTGATTTACCGGATTATAATCCAGAGATAACCCCATTTCCCCTAATTTATTAATCAAATCTGTCTGGGTTTTTATTTGATTAAAAATATCAAAAGCATCATCACTGGATAATGGAATAGTTACACTCCGATAAGCATTATCTTGTGCCCATTGGGGGGATGTTTCAACCCATTCTCCGTCCTGATACATTAGAGGAGGGATAACATCAGCTCCTAATGGAATGTCAACATTATAATTTCCGTCTTTAAAAACAATTTTACCCCCTTCATTAAAAAGAGCTACAGTCTGGATATTTACAACATTATGATTTTCATCATAGGTAATTAATTCATAACCAGTATGCTTACCTAGTTTTGTTCCAATAAAATTGACATTTCTAGAGTCAATTCTCAATTCGTAAGTGTGAGACATGAATTCCTCCTATACCAGACTAAAAGAGATTAAAGAACTATTATTAAAAATAAAAAATAATATACTTGGAATAAAAGTATTGATTAACAGTAGTAATAATAAAAGATATTTTACACTCAATGGTGTAAAGATAGAAAAAGTCATTTTGTTACTTAGATTAAAACAGGATTTAGGAAAAGCGGCAAAAATAATTGAAAATATAGAATAAAAGAAAATACAAAATATATTATATTTTGATGTAAAACTAAATAATGGAACTATTATCCATTTAAATGGAGTATTAGAAAATATTTGTTTAATCAAGGATCCTTCATTAAAAGCAATAAATAAAAATATGTAAGATAAAATTATACAAAGAAAAGAAAGTATCATTGTAAGCAAAGAAACATATATTAAGAATTCTGTTTTAGAATAAAATAAAAAAAGAGCTAAAATATATAAAAAGCATATTATTAAGCTAGGATAAATAAAGTTACTATAAAAGTCCAACCTACACAACCATCCATTACTTGAACACTCTAAGTATTGAATATTAACTGCTGATAAAAGGCTATAAAGATAAAAAGAACATCCTATTAGTGTTGTTGTACATGGAATTATGCTCAGAATAAAATTTAGTATTTGTGGGCTATCACCGCGAGAAAACCACTTGCCTTTAAAATCATTTTCCATAATTTGCTCGATTCTGTTGTTTAAGATAAAATTAGGTTACTAACGACTGTGTAAGAAGTAAAGTTTAAAGTTGATATGTTGATAAAAATAAAGCTATTATTTGAGGCGTTATGCCGCTAGGAATTCAAACCTGTTTTTTTGCCTTTTTCCCATGTAATGTTGTAGTCATAGGAAACTCCTTTGTTAAGAATGGCATCAAAGATAGTTAAATACTGTAGGAGAAGTGTTGATAGTCTCCTGTCTATTAGTAATGCGTGAAAGAAGAGGTGTGGCAATAAGAAGATAATAAATAATTAAAATTACAGTAGCCCAAAAAATATAGTAGAACTGTTGTATATAAGGAATTTTTTCTTTTGGGAAATTTTGTGAGCTAAACAAAATATATAATAAACTAAAAACAGCGTGATAAAAAATATATAAACATAAAGACATTAAAAAGAGAAATAAATCTAAATTTTTATGTAGTAATAAGAATAATATCCAATAAAGCATAAAAATAGAAAATGATGTATTTATAAAAAAATTTTTTCCATTATTTTTTTTAGCATATATCAATAAACATATAATTAGTACAAAAGGAATAAATATCCACCAACCAACATCATATCCGAATTTTAAAATAATTTTAGAGTTTTTAGTAAAAAGGCCAATATAGAGAGTTATAAAATAAAAAAGTACAGACTTAGGATAAGCTACAATCTGAGACCAGACAAATTTGATACCTGTTTGAAATTTAGAAATGAATTTATTCATGTTTAGCTCCGGGTTATAAAAATGGAGTAATTACTAAAACGAGAAAACAAGCTAATTCTATACTTAAACAGGGAATACAATCAACTTTTAGTGTATTTTATGCACAGTGCAATCTATATAACTTGCTTTCAAAAAAAAAGAATATTAGATGTTTAATTTATTGTTTTTCATATAGTTATTTGTTTCCTCTCTGCCCAAAAAAGTCTTTTGTTTTTGAGCCTTGTTTCAACGGAATATTTTGCTTTATTTCTTCTGTCTTTCGTTTTAGGATAATTTAAAAATTAATTACAACTAACATTGGCGAACGAGCTATGACACTTAAAAATTCTTCCCAAACTCTTGACACCGGACTGGCCTGTTTTGCGATTATGGCGAATTTCTTTGAAAAGCCAATCTCTATTGACCAAATCAAGCATAAATATGACCGGCAGAATTCGCATTTTGAAGAATATGAACTGCTGCAATTGGCCAAGGAATTTTCTTTCAAAGCCCGCTTTGTCGAGACCAAGTGGGAGCGGTTGGACAAGACGGCGCTGCCGGCAATCGCCCAGAGCAAAGACAATACTTATTTTATTATCGGCAAAGTTGCCGAGGACAAAGTTTTGATTCAAGACCCCGCCAAAGGCAACCACCCCGAGGTTTTGAACAAAGAAGAATTTATGAACAGATGGAACGGCAGGCTCTTAATGATAACCTGCCGTGAGTTTATCAACGGCAAAAACCGCAAGTTTGACATTTCATGGTTTATTCCCGCGGTGGTCAAATATCGCAGGCTGTTCGGCGAGGTTATTCTGGTCTCATTCTTTTTACAGCTGTTTGCGCTGGTGTCGCCGCTGTTGTTTCAGGTGGTGATTGACAAGGTGCTGGTTAACCGCGGGCTTTCCAGCCTTGACGTGTTGATGGTGGCGCTAATCTGCATCGGTATTTTTGAAACTCTGCTTGGCGGGCTGCGGACTTATACCTTCTCGCATACCACCACCCGCGTGGATGTGGAGTTAGGCGCGAGTTTGTTTAAGCATCTCATTCGGCTGCCGCTGTCTTATTTCGGCGTGCGGCGGGTCGGCGACACGGTGGCGCGGGTGCATGAGTTGGAGAATATCCGCAATTTTCTGACCGGTTCGACCTTAACCCTGATTATTGACTTCTTTTTTACCATTATCTTTTTTACGGTAATGTTCTTTTATTCCAAGACCTTGACGCTGTTGGTTTTGCTCTCCATTCCTTTTTATGTTTTGCTGTCCTTGTTTTTTACCCCGATTTTGCGCTCGCGGATTGATGAGCGGTTTCGCCGCGGGGCAGAAAACCAGTGTTTTCTGGTGGAAGCGGTTTCGGGCGTGGAGACGGTTAAGTCTTTAGCCGTCGAACCGCAGATGCAGCGTCGTTGGGAGCAGCAGCTGGCGGCTTATGTCGGGTCTTCTTTCAGAGCATCGCATATTAACAATATTGCCGGACAACTCGTGCAGCTGGTGCAGAAAATCACCATGGCGCTGACTTTGTGGATTGGCGCCAGTTTGGTCATGAAAGGCGAGCTGTCGGTCGGACAGCTGATTGCCTTTAACATGTTATCCGGTCGCGTAACACAGCCGATTTTGCGCTTGGCACAGTTGTGGCAGAATTTCCAGCAAGCCAAAATCTCTATTGAAAAGCTGTCTGACATTCTTAATAATCCGGCCGAAAATACCGAAACCCTGTCCAAAGGCTCGATGCCGGAGATTAAAGGCGATGTGGAATTTAAGGACATTACTTTCCGCTATGTACCGAACGGGCCGGAAATTCTCAAAAAGATGAGTTTCAAAGTCAAGGCCGGACAGAAAATCGGTTTTGTCGGGCCGAGCGGTTCGGGCAAATCGACCGTCACCAAGCTGATTCAGCGTCTGTATATTCCGGAATCCGGCAAAGTGTTGATTGACGGGATTGACATTTCCACCGTCGATACGGCATGGTTAAGACGGCAAATCGGCGTCGTTTTGCAGGAGAACTACTTATTTAACAAGAGTGTGCGGGAAAATATCGCCCTGACCAATCCGGCAATATCCATGGACAGGATTATTGCCGCGGCCAAACTGGCCGGAGCGCATGAGTTTATTACCGAACTGCCGGACGGTTATGACACGGTTATTGAAGAACGCGGCTCATCGTTATCCGGCGGGCAAAGACAGCGGATTGCGATTGCTCGCGCTTTGGTCAACAATCCGCGGATTTTGATTTTTGACGAGGCGACCTCGGCGCTTGATTATGAATCCGAACGGATTATCCAGCAGAATATGGCATCAATCTGTAAAGGGCGGACGGTGTTTATGATTGCGCACCGGCTCTCGACCGTGCGGGAATGCGACCAGATTATTACCATTGAAAAAGGCGAGATTACCGAAACCGGCACCCATGAGGAGCTTTTGAAACGCGGCGGGCGCTATGCTTATCTGTGGAACAGCCAGACCGCGCCGATTGTGCCCGCCAATGAGGAGAATGCGGCATGATGGAGCAGCTCAAAAGATATTGGGAAATTGCCAAGCTGGCCCTGCTGCAGGAAAAAGCCGCCAAAGACAGCAAAATCAAAGGCATGAACGAGCATGAAAAAGAGTTTCTGCCGGCGGTGTTGGAAGTGACCGAGATGCCGCCGTCACATGCCGCGCGGTTGTTGACATACGTCATCATGCTGATGTTTACGGTGCTGATTTTGTGGTCAATCTTAGGCAAAATCGACATTATCGCTACCTCGGCCGGAAAACTGATGCCTGCCTCAAACATCAAGACCATTCAAACCCTGACCGACAGCGAGATTGAAGAAATCTATGTTCAGGAAGGGCAATATGTCAAAGAAGGACAGGATTTGATTAAATTTAACCAGACCGAGGTTCTGGCGAACATTAATCGGGTGGAAAACGAAATGGAAGCTTTGGAAATCGCGATTTCAAGACTGAAAGCCCTGTTATCGGATGATCCGGAGAAGAATTTCAGCTATAATCCGGATATTGACGAATACCTGATTAAAATGCACACGGATTTGCTCAAAAGCCAGATGACCGAAAAAGCGGCCAAGATTGAAGTTCTGAATGGGCAGATTACCAAGGCTGAGAAAGAAAAAGACACCATTCAGGCTGATCTGACTCGCATTGAAAAACTGCTGCCGAGCGTGCAGGAGCGGATTGAGAAAAAGAAAATCCTCGTGGATAAGAAGCTTTTGGCGCGGCTGACTTTTCTGGAGCAGGAAGAAGAATTAACCAATTTGCAGGAACAGCGCAACGTACAGGCCAAGAAAATGGCGGAAACCGAGGCGAACATTGAATCACTCAAAAAAGAACAGCGGCAATATCTGGCCGAGTTTGACAAGAATATTATGCAGGAGCTGACCGAAAGCCGCGAGAAGCTTGCGTCTTACCAGCAGGAACTGATTAAATATCAGGAAGCTTTGAAACGCACCATCGTTAAAGCGCCGCTTTCGGGGTATGTTCAGCAGCTGGTTTATCACACCAAAGGCGGCGTGGTCGAAACCGCCAAGCCGATTATGAACCTTGTGCCGGAAGATTACAAGCTTGAGGCTGAAGTGCAGATTTTGAACAAAGACATCGGCTTTGTGCGGCCGGAACAGGACGTGGAAATCAAAATCGACAGCTTCCCGTTCACCAAATATGGTACAATTAAAGGCAAAGTCCGCAATATCTCCGGTGATGCGATACAGGACGAGAAACTGGGGCTGGTGTTTAATGCTCGTTTAACTTTGCTTGATAACAAAATCAAAGCAGACGGGCAGATTATCCAGCTCAAACCCGGCATGAGCGTGACCGCCGAAATCAAAACCGGCAAACGCCGCGTGATCGAATATCTGCTCTCGCCGGTGATGAAATACCTCAACGAGAGTATGCGGGAAAGGTAGAAAATTTTATTTCCCTAGACAGAGACTGCTGCAAATATAGCGTAGAGTATTTAGCGGCTTACAAAACAAATTTTGTATTTTTCAAAATCTGAACCGAATAATGAGCGCCGATCAGCTTATATCCCCGGAAGGCAGATTTTTCTTCAGGATATCCGGCAAAATCTGTGCAATCGGTAAGATTTCCTTTTGAATGCCGGCACTGTTTATTTTTCGTGGTTTATATCGCAAAACGGGCCTCGTTTTTCTTGACACTGTTACAACAGATATAAGCATGCAAAAATGCAAATCTATCTCAACTTTAGACGACACCGGCACAAAAAAAGAAACCTTGCTTCGGGAAGCAAGGTTTCTGCTTTTTATTTTTTGAAATTATAAAGATTTAGCCCGATATTTTTATCAAAGTTTTTTTCCAGTTCAATGCCGGGTATTGTTTCAACCACGAATTCTCCCGCTCCGCTGAGGCTGGCTGCCAGCAGATGTCCCGCCAGCGCCTGATAGTCGCGGGTTCCCAGTGTAACATGCAGGTGGATTAAATCGCCGCCGTCTTTCATGGCGATATTTCCGGTCAGGTTGGCAATTTCCATCTGTCCGTCAAACGTTTTATCAATATATTTTTTTGTGGACGGATCAAAAAAGCGCAGTGTGGCGGAATTAACCGCGCCGATGCCGTAAATGCTGCCGCTGGTAATTCCTCTGGCTTTGGCGAAAGAAGTAATGGCTGACGCCAGTTCGGAATGGTTTTTGATGCTTAAAATATAACGGCTTCCGTATTGAGCCGCCGTCCAGGTTTCACCCTCCCAGACACGAATGCCCGGTGCGGGAGAAAGAGGTTTGAAAACTAACCGGGCAATCACGGCTAACAAAACAATATTTAAGATAATTAGCGCTTTATATCCCATTGTTCGGCTCCTTGTTAAAATAATGCTGCTATTGTCATAACACAAAAATCGGTTTAACGGAAGAAATTTATTTGCCTTGTCAAAGAGAAAACAAATACTGCCGCAGCGAAGATTCTGTTGACATTCCGCTGTCGTACGGCTAACATTCCCCTCAAATAAACACTCTTTTTCGAACGGTTTGACAATGGCGCAGACAAAATCACTTTATTTAACCAAAGTCCAGCTAAAGGCGGAATTGGACCGCTGTCTCAATTGTGCCAATAAGCCCTGTATGAATGCCTGTCCGGTAAATTGCAGCCCGCAGGAATTTATCAGCCATGCCAAAAACGGCGATTTTGAACAAGCGGTCGCCACCATCACCCGGAATAATCCGATGGGGCAGACCTGCGGTTTGATTTGCCCGGATAAGTTCTGTATGAAAGCCTGCACCCGCAGCCGGATTGATTTTGCGGTTAATATTCCTAAAGTTCAGGCGACCATCCTGGAAAATTATCGCAACCCGTCTGCCGAAGCCAAAGCCATTCGTCCCAACGGGCGCAAGGTGGCCGTTATCGGTGCCGGGCCTGCCGGTCTGGCAGCCGCGGCCGAACTCGGCAAGCAGGGATATTATGTCTGCCTTTACGAGGCTTCCGATAAAATCGGCGGTGCTCTGAATATGATTCCCGATGAACGCTTGCCTTATGAAGTTATCGCCAAAGACTGGTCGTTTATTTTCAACCGTGATTTTATCACCCTTTACCTGACCACCAAAATCGGCAGTCCGTCGGACTTGTTCAGTCAGGGGTTTGACGGAGTTATTGTTGCGACCGGCGAACCGAACGTTACTGATTTGGGTATTCCCGGACAGGAATATGCCGTCAGTTATATGGAGTATCTGCATCATCCGTCAAAATATGAAACCAAGGGCAGGGTCGCCGTCATCGGCGGCGGCAATGTGGCGGCTGACTGTGCCTTTACGGCGGCTGCCAACGGAGCGGCACAGGTGGAAATGTTTGTCCGCCGGCGCTTGGCCGATATGCGCATTTCTCAGTTGGAATATTTGGAACTTCTGAAGCGTGAAATTGATATTATGTCAATGAGCAGCCCGGAAAAAATAGAAAAAACGGCTGACGGCTATTCGCTTTATATCCGCAAAAACCGTTTGACCGACGGCCATTGGCAGCCGCTTGCCAATTCAACCGTTGAACTCCCGGGCTTTTCGCTGATTGTCACTGCAATCGGCAGCCGCGCCGACCCCAAAGTGAATGATGAACGCATCATTTATGCCGGTGACTGCAAACACGGAGGCTCGACGATTGTTGAAGCTTTGGCCTCCGGACGAGATGCCGCCCGCCTGATGGAAAGCCGGCTGGTGATGGCCGCAGAATAAAAAGAAATCCCGTCAATGGCGGGATTTCTTTTATCGGAAAACTTAAGCATTCCGCCCGGCTTGATAAGCCTCTTCCATTGCCGGGCTTGATTTGATGTCGCCGATTTGCCAGGCTCCGGTACCGTAAATCACGCCTTTTTCATGCGCATCGGGCAGGCAGTCTTCGGTAAAGCCGCGGAAGGTTTCCAGCGTCTTTTCCATATTCGCACGGTTGCTGTCTGCCGCGGCAACAATAAAGTAAAAGTCTTTGCCCGCGATTTCTTCATATCTGGGAACCGTACGGTCAATCAGCGTCTTCATCTGACCGTTCATGCTGTAAAAATAAACCGGGGTTGCCATAACGATAACGTCAGCCTGTACCATCTTGTCCAGAATTTCGGCCATATCGTCGAGAAGAACGCATTTATGCGTCGTATTGCAAACGCCGCAGCCATGGCAATAGCCGATTTTCTTGTCGTTAATGAAAATCTTTTCAACCTGATGCCCGGCCTCAACGGCGCCTTTGACAAACTGGTCGCAGAGTGTGTCGGAATTTCCGCCTTTGCGGAAGCTGGAAGATAAAACCAATATTTTTTTAGTCATTTGTTTTGTCCTTTGTAATGTCGTTAATGGCTGCAATGCCGTTTAAAGAACGCGGATAGCCGATATACGGAAGCATCTGGGAAACGGTGTCCAGTAAAACCCGGCGGTCATTGCCGACATTCAGGTTGCCCTGAACATGGGCTCTGACCTGAGCGTCGGCGCCGCCGAGCGAGACCAGAGTTGCAAAAGTCAGCAATTCTCGGGTTTGCACATCAAGGCCTCCGCGGGTATAATAATCACCGAAACAATTTGCGGAAAGATAATCCTGAATATGTTTCAGTTCCTGCGGCGCTGTCGCCCGCATGCCGCTGATGTGCTCTGCTCCGAAAATCAGGCTTTGAACCTCAATACCTTTTTCCAGACGATTGCCGGCATTGGTCGTGCTTTGGCTTTCCAGCGGCAGCCTGACGCCTCGCTCGGTCAGAATACGGTTGGCGAGCAGAATAAAATCATCTGCCTTGGCCAGGCCGGCGTAAGGAACCGTCTGATAAACCGTCTCTTTGGCTTCCGTCGGCGAAATGTCGTAATCCAGTGCCTCATTAAGCGTCTGTTCAAATTCTTTCGGCGACTGTGTGGCAACATGTGACGCCAGCAAAACCAGATAACGGGTTTTGGCGGGAAGCTTTCCGTGCGGAAGAACCTCTTGTTCAATGAAGTTTTTTCTGATTAAGGCCAAATCCGGATCGGTAACCGCTAAATTGTCCATTTTGTTGTCCTTTCTTTGCAAGGCAATAAATCCGCAGCCTAAAACGGCCAGAATGATTGCCGCGGTGATAAAATATTTTTTCATTATTTATACTCGGCGTCAGAAACCGGTTCTAGCCAGGTCGTCTGGTTATTCGGCAGGTTGGTTTCGACTGAAATGTGGGTAAACCAGCTGTTCGGGGCCGCGCCGTGCCAGTGTTCGACGTTCAGCGGAATGCGGACGACGTCGCCTTTTTTCAAAACGCGGATTTCGCCGTTCCTCTCCTGATAACGTCCTTCGCCGCCCAGCACCAGCAGAATCTGTCCGCCGCTGTGCTTGTGCCAGTTGGTTCTGGCTCCCGGCTCAAAGGTAACATTGGCCAGGGAAGAATTCCAGGTCGTGTCGTTGGCACTGAGACGGGTCAGATAAGTCTGTCCGGTAAAAAAACGGCCGTAAGGATTGGGTTCTCCCTGTTCAAAAATCGTGTCAATCGAAGCTTTCTTCATTTCTGCTGCCTTTCCTGAGATTGAATAAGTTGCCGTTAAAAGGGCGGAGAATACCGCCAGAGTTTTCAAAGCATGTTTCATATGTTTTCTCCCTGCTTGAACGATTCTGTAATCAGCATAATCTTTAGAGCTTACTCTAGATCAAGCACTTTTTTATCAGCTTGATAAATTTTTATGAAAAGGCTATCGTCAAAAAAAAGATTTCGCATTAAAGAGCAAACCGATGAATGAAGATATATTCGCCAGACTGAACAGATCAGCTTTCCCCAGCCGCTTTAAGCTGTCGCCCGCCGATAAAGACTATGTCAGAGAAAAAGGGGTGGAGACGATTCGCCGCCATGCCGAAGATTTCGTTGCCCGTCGGCTGGCTCCGGCCGATATTCCCAATGACGGCAGGCAGACGCCGATGCGCAGCCACCCGGTCTTTGTTGCCCAGCATGCTACCGGAACCTGCTGCCGGCAATGCCTGCAAAAATGGCACCGAATAGCCCCGGGAAAAGAATTAACGGCCGAACAGCAGCGCTATGTTGTTGATATTATCCTGCACTGGATTGAAAATCAGCTGGCTCGGTAATATCCGCCAGTGTAAATTTAACGGCTTTGGCAAGCCCGGCCAGCGAAACTTCGACCTGATAGCCGATTTTTCCGGCACTGAAAATAATTGTTTCAAAAGCCGAAGCGCTGATGTCAATAACCGTGGGAAACGCTTTTTTCATACCAATCGGCGAACAGCCGCCGTGAATATAGCCGGTTGTCGGCAGCAGCTCTTTGCTTTTTATCATTTCAACCGATTTTTCATGAACGCTGGCGGCGGCTTTTTTCAAATCAAGCTCTTTTCCCGCCGGCAGCATGAAAACATAATGTTGTTTGGATTTGGCAACCGTAACCAGTGTTTTGAACACCTGAGCGGGATTTTGCCCCAAAACGGCGGCCACTTCCGTTCCGCTGACGGCACCGCTGCCCTCATAGCAGTAATGGGCGTAGGGAACCTTCAGTTTGTCCAGAATCCGCATGACATTTGTTTTGCTTTCCATTTTTCTCTCCTTCGGCAGACATCATAAAATCCTTTCTTCGGTTGTCAAGACGCGGGCTGGTGATTAGTCGGCATTATGACTTTAAAAAAATGTTTTTTTTGTTATATTAGCTTTCGGTTTAATCTGATAGATGAGGTCTTTCCCGTTATGATATTTGAGATATTTCTCATTCTGGCCGCACTTGGCGGCGTTTCGATTTTGTTTCGGGGAAAGAGACTGTCGCGGCTGCTGGCTTTTTTTCTGGCAGCTGCCGGGGCGGTTCTGCTGCTTAATTTTTATCAGAACTGGCAGCTCGGCTATACCGACGGTTTCACTTATGACTGGGTGTCTTCGGCTTACTATCCGGTTAAAATCAGTCTGTTTTCCTCTCCGTTGCATTATATGCAGATTTTTCCTTTTTTCGTGATTGCGGTGGCGGTTATGCTGTTTAATGTAAGCTACCCGCAGGAGGAAGATCGTTTCCGCTTTAACGGACAGATATGCCTGAATCTTGCCGCCCTGATTTTGCTGATTTGCAGCGAAAACGCCATTCAGCTTTTGGTCAGCGCCTGCCTGATTGATATCTTCGGTTTCTATATGATTAACGACAGCTCGGCGCGCCGGCGTTATATCTTTTACAATTTGCTGGCGGATATGGGGCTGTTTATGCTTTTTGCCCTCATCTGGGGCTATATCGGTTCAATCCGTCTGGCCGATTTCGTTGAATATGACCGCATGGGCGCTCATAAGGATTTGCTTTGCATTCTGCTGTTGCTGTGTCTTTTCATCAAGTCCGGCCTGTTTATGTTTCAGGCGCCGCTGATGGACTGGGCTGTCCTTGACATGAACCGGATAGCTGCACTGGCCTATCTTTCCACTCCTGTCGTCGGTTTTATCATTTTGTGCAAAACGTCGATGTTGCTGCCTCTGTCTGAATACTCCTATCCGATGCTGCACCTTTTTGCCGCTTTGTCCATCGCCTGGGGATTGCAGGGGGCTTTGCTGAAAGACGACCTGCGGCAGAAAAGCATATACTTTAATATGATGCTCTTCGGTTTTTTATACGGCATATTCTCCGGCGGTTTCCATATCGCCGGCCCGGCATTTGCCCGGCTCTGGGTGGGCGGCTTTCTGCTTAATGCCTGTTGGATGCTTGTTTCCGTCGGCAGTTCAAATGAAGTTTATGTTTCGGCCATGGGCGGCTTTGCCCGGAGTCTGAAAGTGACGTTGGCCGTAACGCTGCTGGCATTTCTCGGCCTGTTCCAAACGCTGGCGCTCGCCGGCGGAAGCCCGTATTGGACGCTGGCTTACGCTGCGGCTTTGGCTTTGAGCGGTTCCTGTGTCCTGCGACAGATTTATTTCGGACAGTCACGTGCCGATGAGCGGGTCATGGCACTGCTGAAGAATCCGAATATTGTCTATAACGGAACGATTTTTGCCCTTACGGCGGCAGTTGCGATTCAAAACCGCATTTTGCCGCCGGAGGCAGCGGCCGCCTGGGGAATTTTTCTGGTATTGCTGGCAGCCGGGCCGCTGCGTTTCTTGGCCGGGGCTTATGAGCACGAGTTTATCCAGACGGCTGACCTGTTTTCTGATTTTTACCGTGTTTTTATCATCGGCCCGGTTAAAATTCTGGGACGTGTTTTGTGGCTGACAATTGATTTTCTGCTGATTGAACGGACGATTATTAACTCGCTGTACCGTCTGGTGGCGGTGCTGATTAACGTCTTCCGCCGTATTCACGCTGACAGCCGTATCGCCTGGCCGCTTTTCGTTCTGCTCGGCGCCGGCCTGGCTTACGGCTCGTATTATCTCTCGCAGGGGAATAACTGATGGAAAATACGCTGACAATCCTTTCAACGCTGATTGCGGTTCCCTTTATCGGCTTTTTCTTTGCCCTCACGGCCAAAGACGATGAAACGACAAACGGGCGCAATGTCTTCAGCGTAACGATTTTGACGCTGGTATCCAGCCTCTTTTTGCTGTGGCGCATTGCCGTCAACCTTAAAGGCGGGCAGGAGGGGCTGCAGCTTAAAGAAACGTTCCATTGGCTGCAAAATCCCCATATCGACATCGTCTTCGGCATCGACATCTTTTCCGTACTGGTCATTGCCGCCGTTCATTTTGCCGTCATCATCGGATTGGTCGGAGCCCGGCACCAGGGATATGTCCGAAAGTCAATGCATTTGATGACACTGCTTTTTCTGGGAATGTTTAACGGCTTGTTCGTTGCGGCCGACATTTATTCCTTTTATATTTTCTTTGAGGCGCTGTTGCTGCCTTTGTGGCTGTTAATCGGCATGTTCGGAGAAATCCGCCGCCAGCCGGTTATTCTGCGCTTCTTCATTTATAACTTTCTCGGCGCTTTGTTTTTGTTCATTGCGACGGCTGTGCTCTATCACCATGAAGGGCATAACCTTGCTCTGGACGCGGTCAGCCGGCTGCAGCTTAACCGGCACCTTGAACTCTGCATTTGGGGAGCAATTTTTGTTTCTTTTCTCTCCCGTATTCCGATTTGGCCGTTTCATTACTGGATTTCGGCGATTAATTCTGCCGCCCGCAATCCGCTGGTCTTCGTCATTGCCAACCTTATTCCGCTGACCGGCGTTTACGGCTTTATCCGTTTCTGTCCGCAAAGCGTTCCGGAATCAGTGGGCTATTATCTGAGCCTGCTGGAAATCATCGCCATCATCAGCATGCTCTTTATTGCGCTGATCGGCCTGATTAACAAAGACATCCAATATAAGATTTTTTCTTATGCGACGGTTTATTATATTTTGTTTTTGCTCGGGGCGCTGCTGCCGATTGACAAGATATTGCTCAATATCGGTTTTTCTCTCTTTGCCTTTATTATCATTATTGCCGCCCTTGAAGTTCTGACGACTTATATTGACGGGGAGCAGGATGACAAGTCCGTCTCCGCGCACGGCATCCTCTGCCGGGTACCGAGGCTTTCGCTGCTTTATTCTTTTCTGGTGCTGGCCGCCGTGGGTATGCCCTTGTCCTCAATGTTTCTCAACAACTTTGTCATCCTGTCGCATTTGTTCAGTTATAATATCCGCTCCGGCATATTGATAATGCTGTCAATTGTTCTGGTGGCCGGAACGCTGCTTCAGGAGCTCTATGTCTTTAAGGACAACAGCGGCATAACGCCGGATACCGCCTGCATTATGGACCTGTCCAAACGTATGTTTGTCGGACTGGCTCTGGTTTCCGGCCTGCTGGTCGTCACCTTTGTCAATCCGCTTTGGTTTATGGGAGTTTAAATGATGTTTGCCGACCATATCAGTATGCTTCCCGAATTTTTGCTTCTTTGCGGCATGTTTGTTCTGCTGCTTGCGGCCAGATTCCGGCAGAACACCACGCCGAAAACCTATTTTACCGTCAGCAAAATAGCCGTAGCCGCGGCACTGTTGGGAACGGTTGTCTTTTATAACCAAAGTTTTATGCCCGGCTGGCTTATCAACGATTCTTACACCACGCTTTTTAAAACGCTGATTTATATTGCCGCGCTGGCATCTTTTTATTTGGGATGCAAATGGTTTCTGAACAAAAACCGTTCCAGCCTGAGCTTCTATCTCACAGCGCTGTTCTCGCTGCTTTTGCTGACGCTGGCGGTTTCGGCGCAGAATCTTCTCGTTTTGTCTGCCTGCCTGACTGCCGCTTTTGTCCTGAACGCCTGTTTTATCCGCCTGCATCCTTTTGACGAGGTTTCCCGCCCGGTTCTGCGCCGCTATCTTTGGGGCTGCCTGGCGGTTGTTCTGCTCTTGGCCGCAAGCCTGCTGCTGTTTCGCCGCTTGGGCATTCCTTATGATTATGCCGGTGCCTGCACATATCTGGAACATCTGCGCCGCCCCGGCGGATTGCATTATCTGGCTGCGGTGCTTCTGATTGTTTCGCTGTTGTATATGCTGGGAATAGCGCCGTTTCATTTCTGGTATGCCGATGTGCTCGGCGGTTCTGTTTTGCCGGCAGGTACTTATCTGACCTTTATCCCGCCGCTGGCTTATCTGGCCGTGCTGGTTAATCTGCTCAGCAACGTATTTTTTCCGCTTTACGGACAGCTCCGCCTGTTTTTGACGGGCTGTGCGGCTCTGTCGGTGATTCTGGGGGCGGTGGGGGCCAACAGTGAAACCAATCTCCGCAAGCTTTTTGCCTATGTTGCGCTGTTTAATCTGGGCATTGTCCTGATGTGTGTCTCCGAGCTGAACGACAACGGCCTTCTCAGCGGTTTTGTCTGCCTTCTGGTCTGGCTGCTGGCACAGTTCGGCGTCTATACGGTTTTTTACGCATTCAAGCGTAAAGGCGACTATCTGACGGAAACGGCAGACCTTGCCGGCCTTGCGGAAGTGCGGCCTTATATTGCCGCGGCCATGCTGATATTTATGGTCTCGCTGCTGGGAACGCCGCCGATGTTGGGCTTTTTAGGCAAACTTTCGGCAATAAATTACTTGATTATTGAGGGGAGTTATGCTTTTATAGGGTTAATTTTAGCAGCTTTGTTGCTTTTGGCCTATGCATTTTTGAATGTGATTAAGACAATTTATTTTGACGCGCGCGGCGGCAATACGTTTGACCGGGCGGATAAAGGGGTTTACATCTGCCTGATGGTAAACCTGATTCTGGTATTGATTTCAATCTTAAATCCCCGCTATCTGATGCATGACGCCGAAAACATCTTAAGCACGATTTTATAAGGATAACAAATGGAATATATCGGCGATTGGATGCTGCATGACATGGCGGAAACCGGCAGTACCAACGATGAAGTGAAAAAATTGAGCGCAAATATCCGCGGCCAGAAAGTGGTCATCAGCGCCCGCAGCCAGACCAACGGTCGGGGACGTCGCGGCCGCGGCTGGGTGAGCCTGGACGGCAACCTGTTTTTTTCGCTCGGCGTGGAAAATGAGCTGAAAAATCTCGGTGCGCTGGTTTTTATCGCTTCGCTCAGCCTGTGGCAAACTGTCAGAAACTTGGACCCGCTGCTGAATGTCAAATTGAAATGGCCGAACGATGTACTGGTCAATGATAAAAAAATCAGCGGCATGCTGCTGGAAAAGGGAGCCGGCGACTATTGGGTCATCGGCATCGGTGTCAATCTTAAGGTTGCGCCGCTGCTGGTTAATACGCTTTATCCGGCTGTCAGCCTTGCCGAAGCGGGAATTAATGTTGAACGGCTTGATTTTCTGCGCTCTTTTATTGCTGAATTTGACAACTATTTTAATTTATGGAAAACCGAAGGCTTTGAACCGATTCGCCGCGAATGGCTGGCACATGTCAAAAGCCTTGACGAAGAAATTCTCGTCCGTCTTGAAGACGAGGAACTTGAAGGAATTTTCAGAGGCGTGGACGAACACGGCTCATTGTTATTGGAAACGTCCGGCCGCATCCGCAGGATTTACGCCGGTGATGTATTTTACCCGCAAAGGAAACAGATTGTAAATGAATGAAATTGAGAAGACGGGGCAGGCGGAGTTTGACTTTGCCGCCCCGAACCCGGCTCAGAAAGAGCCGTCAGCCCTGCCACCTTTTTTAAGACAGGAAGGTTTTTATTTTGTCGCATTGGGCGGTGCCGAAAAAGTCGGCATGAACATGTATGCCTACATATCCGACGGCCGGATAATCGTGGTCGATGCCGGCTATGATTTTTTGAATGACGACTTCCCCGGCATGGAACTGGGGCTGGCTGATCCGGCCTGGCTGGAAAGCTATCGCGACTGCATTGACGCAATGTTTATAACCCATTCGCATGAAGACCACTTCGGCGCCATCGCCCACATCTGGCCGCGCCTGCGCTGCCCCGTCTATGCGACTGATTTCACCATCGGCCATATTTTGCCGCGCCTGCGCGAATATAAGCTGGAAAACGAGGTCGAACTGATTTCCGTAAATCAGAACCCGGTTGTAAAACTGCCTGATTTTGAAGTCGAGTATGTTCCGGTCGTCCATTCGCTGCCCGAGAATTCGGCGTTGCGCATCAAAACCAAATACGGCACGGTTTTTCACGCCACGGACTGGCGCTTTGACGATTGCCATATTGATTTTATGAAAACCTCTTATGACCGCCTGAAACAGGTGGGCGAGCAGGGGGTTGACCTCTATGTCGGCGATTCGATTCATATGGCTCACCCGGTGGAGCAGCCTTCCGAAATGGTAATCCGCGAAAGCCTGATTGAGCTGTTGCCGAAGTTTAAGAATACGCTGGTTGCCACTTGTTTTGCCTCTAATGTTGCCCGGATGGAAAGCCTGCTGATTGCCGCGCATGCTGCCGGACGCACGCCGGTTATAGCCGGCATGAGCCTGATTCAGAATATGAATATAGCCAAAGAATGCGGCATTCTGAAAGATGTTCCGCATTATGTTGAAGCCAAACAGGCCATAGATATCCCTCTTGATAAAATGCTGTACATCTGCGCCGGTTCGCAGGGAAACTACCGCAGCGGGCTGACCCGGATTGTCAACGGCGAAAACAAGGACATTAAACTCGGCAAAGGCGATGCCATTATCTTTTCGTCGCAGATTATTCCCGGCAACGAGGAAAAAATCGAACGTATGCAGGAAAAACTGCGCGATGCCGGGGTGGAGGTTATTTCTTCCGAGGAATATCTGGTCCACACGTCCGGCCATGGCTGCAAAGATGACATTCGCCGTATGTTTGAAATGATTAAGCCGAAAATCGTCATCCCCGTACACGGAGACAAACGCGCCATCCGCCAGCAGAAACGCTTTACCGAAGAGCTGGACTGCGGCGTCAGGCAGGTGTTGGTGGTTCGTGACGGTGATGTCGTCAATGTTAAATCGTCCTATGCCGAAATTGTCGGCGAAGTTCCCACCGATGAATTGGGGGTTGACCGCAAAAAGGTCATCAGCCTGGGTTCTCAGCTGGTTAAAAACCGCCGCCGCATAGCCTACAATTGCAGCCTGTTCATTACCGCGGTGCTCGCTGAAGACTGGTCGGTTGAAGATTTGCAGATAACCTCCATCGACATCCTTGAAGAAAACGATTTTGCCGCTTTGGCCGATGAAATCAAGGCCGATATGCTGAAAGCGATTCCGGCGGAAGCGGTCAAGGTTTCTTACCGCGCTCAGGCGGTGAAGGAATATATTGCCGCAAAGATCAGGAAGCGGATATTCAACGCCACCGGCATCAAACCGGTTACTTTTATCCATTTTTATAAACGTTCCCGTGACGGTGAAGCCGATTTTGTCGCCGCAGACACATCCGTGAACTGCGAAACGGCGCAAATACTTTATGATTCGGATAAATAGGGGAAGGGGTACGCTGCCCGGGCGTCCGGCTATCCGAAACGTCTATGCTAGGTGGAAAAAAGAAAAAACACCCCTGATATAGTATTGACTTATAACGCGTAATATGCTAAGTTAAAAACAGACAAGGTTCAGTTATAACGAGGTGTATTATGAGAAAGGTAGTCGCGATAGGATTATCGGGGCTTGTCGTCTGCAGTTTTGCAGGGGCAGGTTATTCGAGCTTAACCCCGGGAGCCGCAGAGCTCTCTCATCAATACACGCACCTCATAGAAACCAATCAAAGCCAAACCTTTGAATCGTTGTCTCAGTCCGCTCTGCTTGCGGAGCGGACTGTCTCAGTTTCCCGCGGTGTTAAAGTTGCGTCGGTCAGCTTTATAGCCGGAGGCAAACAGCTTGATTTCGGCAATATAGATTTTGAAGATCCGACAATAGAACTATGCAAAAAAGAAGGCTATACCCAAACCTCCTGCCCGTCAGGGCAAAATCCGGGAACTTATTGCCCTTACAGCCGTACCTATTTCGACAAATGCTGTGACAGCCGCTATAAATATGAAAAAAGCGCCTGCACTTATCCCAATACCATCAGCGGAGACAGCTGCGGCGGCCGTTTTATGTGCTACTGTGACCGCAGCTTATATCCGGTAGAAAGCTGCGCTTCGCCGAAAGTGACCACCAATGACAGCTGCACGGAAGAAGGCAAAAGATATTATTCCGGCTGTGTCTGCCCGAGCAACTATAACCAAACCTGTGACGGACAAAACCAGCAGGGCGTCGGCGAAGGCTGCAACGACAACGGAACGGTAAAATATACCTCCTGCCAGTGTAAAGCCGGCTACAGTATGACCTGCACGGACATCGGTCCGGTTACGCCGAGCGACTATTGTCTGATGAACGGTATCAAATACTACAACAATTGTAAAACCTGCGAAAACAAATGCACGCTGGACAGCTGTCCGGCCGGAGTTAGCTGCACGCAGGAAGAATGTTCCGGCAAATATTGCGCTGTCGGCTGCGCCGTTGATTATAAAGACTTGGACAATTACTGGTGCAACGGTGCCTTACGGTGCTGGTTTAAATAAAACGGCAAAATTTAAAGAACAACAGACTAAGGAGAAAGACGATGAACAAGAAGTGTAAGATATGGATAGGAGCAATGCTGTTCATGACAGCTTTCTCCGTCAGTACATCCCGGGCACAAACTTGTATCCAGCCGCCTAGCTGCGAAAATCTGGGCTATAAACAAAGTGAAGCAGAATGCAAATCAGCTGAGAAAGTTTTAAAATGTCCGCATGACCAGAGCAAAATGTTTTGCCTGACGATGGCAGAAATTGACCCGGGAAGCAGCGGTAATGCGGGAGATATATTGTACGAAGACCATACAACCCGGGCAGAGTATGTTTATGTTGTTGATAATCGGGCTATCGGTGTCGTTTTTGATCCGGTTAACCGCCTTGCTATTGCCTTGGATGAGAAAAGTTTAGCGTGGGCGAATAGCTCTGGTTATGGAGTAGATATTCCCGATTTAACTAACTGTACAACAAATGAATTAACTTGTGGCCAAGGAGGTAAAAAGAATACGGAAATCATTATGTCTTTCAAAAATGCTAATGCTGGTAAAAATTATAGTTATCCGGCAGCGGAATATTGTAGTACCTATGAACCGAGTTCTGTTAATAAAGTTTCAAGTTGGTTTGCGAAGGGGCAGTGGTTTTTGCCTAATGTCGCGGAATTAAATATTCTGTATCAAAATAAAGCCAAAGTAGATGCCGCTTTGCAGGCATTAAATCGGAGTAAATTGCAAACAGGTTATTACTGGTCCTCTACCGAGTATAGTTACCTACTTTGCGTGGAGGTTGCGTATGAGTGACGGTAGCAGGG
>OJRI01000451.1_pt1 | contig 30391 bp, 30 predicted proteins | sample 1599151 | NCBI WGS metagenome assembly OJRI01 (sample SAMN03922457, study PRJEB24848) | human gut metagenome | isolation source: stool sample | host: Homo sapiens | place: Germany | collected 2009-11
CTCTTCAAGATCGAGACTGCCAATGTGCGGGGTCGAGGGGGAAGGCCCCTCGTCCCTTTCTCTTGGGGGGTGTAAGGGGGGCTATTCTCTTTCCGAGGAAAGAGAATAGCCCCCCTTTTGCCGTTCCCCTGCGCGGCGCAGGGAAACCATTGCACCCTCACGCAGTGAGAGCTAAATTATTCTTCCTCGTGCGCCGTGACGGCAATATGCAGCTCATCGAGCTGCTTCTGCGTCACCTCGCTGGGCGCGCCCATCATGATATCCTGGGCGTTCTTGTTCATCGGGAAGGGAATGATCTCGCGGATGGAATCTTCACCGGCGAGCAGCATGACCATGCGGTCGACGCCCGGGGCGATACCGGCGTGCGGGGGCGCGCCGTAGCAGAAGGCGTTGTACATGGCGGGGAACTTGGCCTTCACGTCCTCTTCGCCGAGGCGGACGAGCTCGAAGGCCTTGATCATGATCTCAGGGTCGTGGTTACGGACCGCACCGGAAGAGAGCTCCACGCCGTTGCAGACGAGGTCGTACTGGTCGGCGGTGATGGTGAGCGGGTCGATCTCGCCGCGCTCGGCCTTGAGCAGCACGTCGAGGCCGCCGGCGGGCATGGAGAACGGGTTGTGGCAGAACTCGAGCTCGCCGCTCTCGTCGCCGATCTCATACATCGGGAAGTCGACGATCCAGCAGAACTCGTAGCGCTCCTTGTCCATGTGGCCCTCGCACGCGGGGCCGAAAGTCTTGATCATCACGCCGACGAGCTTGGTGGCCAGCTCGCCGCCCGCGACGAGCACGAGCGTGTTAGGCTCGAGCGGCAGGAGCTTGGAAGCAGCTTCCTTGTCGACAAACTTCGCGATGCCGCCGGCGAGGTCGCCCTTTTCGTCGACCTTGAACCAGTAGCCCTTCGCGCCCGCCTGCACCTCGCAGTCGGTCAGGAGCTTGTCGATCTGCTTGCGCGTGAGCGCGCAGTTGGAGATGGCGACGGCCTTGACGGTCTTGTCCGCAAGGACCTCAAAGCTGCTTCCTTCGAAGAGGGAGGAGACGTTCGTCGCGGTCAGGTCGATGCGCAGGTCCGGCTTATCACTGCCGTAAATCTCGAGCGCGTCGAGGTACTTGATGCGGCGGAACGGGGGCTGGGAGGCGATGTCATACGTGCCGAACTTCGCGAAGATCGGGGGCAGGACATCCTCGCAGACGGCGAAGACGTCTTCCTGAGAGGCGAACGCCATCTCCATATCGAGCTGATAGAACTCGCCGGGGCTGCGGTCGCCGCGCGCGTCCTCATCACGGAAGCACGGCGCGATCTGGAAGTAACGGTCAAAGCCGGAGGTCATCAGCAGCTGCTTGAACTGCTGCGGGGCCTGCGGCAGGGCGTAGAACTTGCCGGGGTGCTTGCGGGCGGGGACGAGGTAGTCGCGCGCGCCCTCGGGGGAGGAGGCCGTCAGGATCGGGGTGGTGATCTCGAGGAAGTCGTGCTCCATCATGGCCTTGCGCAGCGCGGCGATGACGTTGCAGCGCAGGATGATGTTCTTCTTGACGGCGGGATTGCGCAGGTCAAGATAGCGGTACTTGAGGCGCTGGGTCTCGTCCGCCTCGCGGCTGCGGTTGATCTCGAACGGCAGGGAGTTGTAGCGGCAGCGGCCGAGCAGCTCGATCTTCTCGGGAACGACCTCAATGTCGCCGGTGGGCTGATTGGGGTTCTTGCTCGCGCGCTCGCGCACGGTGCCCTCGACGGAGATGGTGCTCTCTTTGTTGTAGCCCTTGATCTGGGCGAGCAGCTCGCTCGTCTCGACGACGATCTGCGTCGTGCCGTAGAAGTCGCGCAGCACCACAAAGGCGAGGCTGCCGCCGACTTCACGGACGTTCTCCATCCAGCCGACGAGCTTGACGTGCTCACCGGCATGCTGCGCGCGAAGCTCGCCGCAGTTGTGTGTACGGGATTGCATCATGGTAAAATCTACTCCTGTTTGTATATTATAAATTGAAAATTACTAACTGTATTGAAAAATCGCCTGATTTTGTGCTCAGGTGGTGAAGGGCTTCGTCTTCGGGTTGACGATATCGCGCCAGTCGAGGTCGCCGCGGGCAAGACCCATGATGAGCATTTCAGCGGTGGCGAGGTTGGTGGCAAAGGGGATGTTGTTCTGGTCGCAGAGCTTGGTGATATAGGTCAGGCTGTCGTTATACTGCGGGTTGGCGGGGTCGCAGAAGAAGAGGACCATATCGATCTCGTTGTAGGAGATGCGCGCGCCGATCTGCTCGGCGCCGCCGTGGATGCGCGCCATGAACAGGTGGATCGGAAGGCCGCTCGCTTCGCTGACCATCTTACCGGTCACGCTGGTGGCGCAGAGAGTGTGACGGGACAGAATGCCGGCGTAAGCCGTGCAGAACTGGACCATCAGTTCCTTTTTGTTGTCGTGTGCCATGAGAGCGATGTTCATGTAGTGTCACAATCCTTTCTGATGTGAATTTTTCTATTGTAGCGGCACTTTCATCGGTTGACAAGGGCAAGCAGGCTTTGAAAAGATGTTTGCGGGAAAAGCGTGTTTGCCTTTGTGAACCGGTGCTACAGCCGCATCAGACGCACGCGTTCGCCGCACAGGCGGCGGGCGATGTTTTCGCAGGCGCAGAGCGCGCCGGAGCGATACTTGAGGCGCTGGGAAAGTCCGCGCCCCAAAACGGCAGGGACATTCTCGTCCTCCGGAATGACGCCGAGCAGCGGAAGACCCGCGGCATCGATGGCGTCGTCGATCGTGGTGTGGAGGGACTGTAAGAGCTTGCGCCGCACGCGGTTGACGACAAGGTGCAGGTATCCGCTCGGGAAGCGGTGCAGCTCCATCACGGTGCGCTGCGCGTCGCGCAGGCTCGAGGGGTCGTTCGTGGTGACGACCACGGCGCGGTCGGCGCAGCAGGTGGCAAGCGCGAAGGCTTCGCCGATGCCGGCGGCGGCGTCAATGAGGCAGAAGTCGAAATGGCGGCGGATCTCGTCGATAAGCCGCTGCATCTCGCGCTTGCTCGGCAGGCGCACGCCGAAGCTCACGGGCGCGGTGAGCAGATACAGGTTCGGGTAGAGCGGGTGGCGCACGACGGCCTGAGCGAGTGTCGTGCGTCCGGCGATCACGTCGGTGAAGTCCATGAGCGCGCGGTCCGAGACCCCGAGGTAGAGGTCGAGATTGCGCAGGCCGATGTCGCAGTCGAGCAGCAGCGTTTTTTTGCCGAGCTGCGCGAGCGCCATGCCGGTGAGCGTCGTGAACGAAGTTTTTCCCGTGCCGCCCTTGCCGGACACGACGGCGATGACCTGAGACAAGGCTCGTACCTCCTTTTTGTGAATTTGATGTGTTACAGCGGGGCTTTTTTGATCTTGGCGAAGGCGCGCGGATAGGCGCGCGGGGTAGGGGAGACCTTTTCGACGATGACAAGGCGGTGGACGACGTCGCTCGTCGGGATGGTGTAGTCCTCGACCTTGACGATATGGCCGCCGAGCGTCTTGATGGCGCTCTTCGCCGCGGCGATCTCGTTCTCGGTGTCGACGCTCTTCATGGCGATGAACTGTCCGCCGACCTTGATGAGCGGCAGGCACAGCTCGGATAAGATCGAGAGCTGCGCGACGGCGCGCGAGGTGGCGATGTCGAACTGCTCGCGGTGCTGCATGGCGAATTCCTCCGCTCGCGCGTGGACGCAGGCGACGCGCTTTAATTGCAGCTCGTCACAGACCTCTTGCAGCCAGTTGACGCGCTTGCCGAGCGAGTCGAGCAGCGTGAGGTCGAAGTCGTCTTTTAAAATGCGCAGCGGCATCCCGGGAAAGCCCGCGCCGGTGCCGACGTCGACGACGGTTTTACCCGTCAGATCGACAAAAGGCAGCAACGCCGCGCTGTCGAGCAGGTGGAGCTGCGCGACGGCGTCGGGCTCGGTGATGGCTGTGAGGTTCATCACCTGATTCTTTTCCAGCAGCAGGGAGGAGAAGCGCTCGAGCGTTTCCGCCCGGCTTACATCCAGCCCCAGCTCGCTGAGGCCCTGCAAGAGAAGCTCGTTCATTTGCTCTGCTCCTTCAAAAGGTCGCGGATCTCGGTGAGCAGAACTTCTTCCTTCGTCGGCTCGGGGGCCTTTTCGGGTTCAGGCTCGGCGGGCTTCGAGAGCTTGTCGTGCATCTTGTTGATGGCCTTGACCATGCAGAACACGGCGAACGCGATGATGATGAAGTCAAGGATGACGGCGATCAGGTTGCCGTAGTTGACGGCGACCTCAGGTGTGACGACTTTGCTGCCCTCCATGACGGCTTCCTTGAGCACCCACTTCCATGCGGAGAAGTCGATGCCGCCGGTCAGCATGGAGATGAGCGGCATGATGATATCATTGACGAGCGAGGTCGTGATCTTGCCGAACGCGCCGCCGATGACAACACCGACGGCCATATCGAGCACGTTGCCGCGCATGGCAAAGGCCTTGAACTCTTCAAAAAACTTCTTCACGGGAAGCACCTCTTTGCTGAAAATGTGCGAAAAACGAAAACTTATCGTATAAAAACGGAATTATATTGCGGATTGGATTTACTTTTTGGGAATGAGAACGGTCTTGCCGCCCATGTAGGGCTGGAGGACCTTGGGGATCAGCACGCTGCCGTCGGCCTGCAGATTGTTCTCAAGGAATGCAATCAGCATGCGCGGGGGTGCGACGACGGTGTTGTTCAGCGTGTGTGGCAGGTACATCTTGCCGTCCTCGCCCTTGACGCGAATTTTCAGGCGGCGGGCCTGCGCGTCACCGAGGTTCGAGCAGGAGCAGACCTCGAAATACTTCTTCTGGCGCGGGGACCAGGCCTCGATGTCGCAGCTCTTGACCTTGAGGTCGGCGAGGTCGCCGGAGCAGCACTCGAGCTGGCGGACGGGAATGTCCATCGAGCGGAACAGCTCGACGCTCCACTTCCACATTCTGTTGTACCAGTCCATGCTGTCCTCGGGCTTGCAGACGACGATCATCTCCTGCTTTTCAAACTGGTGGATGCGGTAAACGCCGCGCTCCTCGATGCCGTGCGAGCCCTTCTCCTTGCGGAAGCAGGGGGAGTAGGACGTGAGCGTCTGAGGAAGGCTGCTCTCGGGCAGAATTTCGCCGATGAAGCGGCCGACCATCGAGTGCTCGCTCGTGCCGATGAGGTAGAGGTCCTCGCCCTCGATTTTGTACATCATGGCATCCATGTCGTTCTGGCTCATGACGCCCTCGACCACGTTGCCGTGGATCATGAACGGTGGGATGCAGAATGTGAAGCCCTTGTCGATCATAAAGTCGCGCGCGTAGGCGAGCACGCCCTCGTGCAGGCGCGCGATGTCGCCGAGCAGGTAGTAGAAGCCCGCGCCGGAGACGCGGCCTGCGGCGTCCATGTCGACGCCGTCAAAGCTCTCCATGATCTGCGTGTGGTAGGGAATTTCAAAATCGGGGACCTTCGGCTCGCCGAAGCGCTCGACCTCGACATTGCAGCTGTCGTCCGGGCCGATGGGGACGCTGGGGTCGATAATGTTCGGAATCAGCAGCATGATCTTGTGGATCTTCTGCTCATACTCCTCTTCGAGCTTTTCAAGCTCGGCCAGGCGGTCGGCGTTCGCCTTGACGGTTGCCTTGATCTTTTCGGCTTCTTCGAGCTTGCTCGGGTCCTTCTTCGCCTGACCCATCAGCATGCCGATCTGCTTCGAGAGGGCGTTGCGGCTGGCGCGCAGCTCGCTCGCCTCGGTGATGGCGGCGCGGTTCTTGGCGTCGAGCTCGATGACCTCGTCGACGAGGGGGAGCTTTTCGTCCTGGAACTTCTTCTTGATGTTTTCCTTGACCAGATCGGGATTTTCCCGCAGGAATTTCATATCCAGCATAATGATTTACCTCGTTATCGTTGTAAAGTAAATGACCATTTGACTTCTTATTTTACGCCGTCCGGAAACAGCTTGTCCACAATGGACTGGTAGCGCGCGGCGGGGGAGGGGGCGTCGTCGCCGGTGATACCGGTACGCAGCGGCTCCTTGGGCAGGAATTCCACCGTGCCGGTCTCCTCGAATGAGCGGATGTTGTCTTTCGCGGCGTTGAGATCGCCAGTGTTGTAGGCGTTTTCGATCTCAAGCAGCCAGTCGAGCGCGCGCAGTTGGTTGGACTGCACGCCGACGGTCTCGTCGAGCGCCTTTTTGTCCTCTTCCGCGGTCGCAAGCTGCTCTTCAAGCTCAGCGATGTGCGCTTCGAGCGAGTCCTTCTGCTGCAAGGTGCTTTGCAGGGCGGTGTTGCCGTCCTTGATCTCGTTGATGCTGCGCTGATTCATGAGAAATGTCCACAAAATCAGCAAAAATGCCACGGTGAAGAGGATCGCAACGTAAGTATATACTTTTTTCATGCGCTCGCGCTCAGTGGTGGGCTTTTCTTCGCCGGGCACGGGCGGCTTATTCGGGTCCTTGGGGCCCTCGTGAATCAAATCGGACATGGTTATTCGCCTCCGTTTTTTCTGCGTTTGATGGCTGCGAGCGCTTCGAGCAGATCGTTTAAGTCGTCGATGCCGTAATAGTCGAGCTCAATGCGGCCTTTTTTCTTGCCGGACACGATGCGGCAGGTGCGGCCGATCTTATCGCTGAGCTCCTGCGCGGCCAGACGGCCGTAGCTCTCGGCGATGAGCTCGTCGTTCGTGGGTTTGCGCTCTTCCTTAGGGTTACTCAGGCGCTTGGCGAGCGCCTCGGTCTGGCGGACGCTGAGGCCCTGCTTGACGATCAGGTTTGCCGCGTCGAGCTGCAAATCGGCCTTGAGCGGCAGCAGCGCGCGGGCATGACCGCCGGAGAGGTCGCCGTTTTGCAGCATTTGCCGCACTTCGGGGCAAAGCCCTAACAATCTCAGACTGTTTGCCACGGCGGAGCGGGACTTGCCGACACGCTCGGCGGCCTCCTCCTGCGTGAGATGGTAGTTGTCCATCAGCGTTTTGTAGCCCTCGGCTTCTTCGATGGGGTCAAGGTCTTCGCGCTGGAGGTTTTCGATGAGCGAGAGCTCGGTCATCTTGCGGTCATCCGCCTCGATGACGATGGCGGGCACTTCGGCAAGACCGGCGATGCGCGCGGCGCGCCAGCGGCGCTCGCCCGCGATGATCTGATAGTAGCCGGAAGAAAGGCGGCGGACCGTCAACGGCTGGATAATGCCGTGCTCGCGGATGGAATCGGCCAGATCCTGCAGAGCCTCTTCATCGAAGTGGCGGCGCGGCTGATTGGCATAGGGTTCGATCTGCGAGATGGGGAGGTAGAGGTTGTCGGACGTGTCGGTGCGCAGGGCGGCGTCGCCCAGCAGCGCGCCGAGCCCCTTGCCAAGCCCGCGGTTTGCATTTGCCATGGAAACTTCTCCTTTCTGTGGGATGAAGCGGGCGGAATGCGCCCTTATATTTAATGTATCAGCGATTCTGCTTCAAAAACTCGTTGGCGAGGTCGCTGTACGCTTCCGCGCCGCGGGAGGTGCGGTCGTAGTAGTTGATCGGCTTGCCGTGGCTCGGTGCCTCGGAAAGACGCACGTTGCGGGGGATGACGGTCGAATACACCTTGCCGGGGAAGTAGCGCTTGACCTCTTCCGCAACTTGGAGGGCAAGATTCGTGCGCCCGTCGAACATCGTGAGCAGAACGCCTTCGAGCTCCAGGCCGGGATTCAGGCTGCGGCGCACCATGCGGACCGTGTGCATCAGGTCGGACAGGCCTTCGAGCGCGAAGTATTCGCCCTGCACGGGAACGATCAGGGAATTCGCGGCGCAGAGGGCGTTGACCGTTAAGAGTTCGAGCGACGGCGGGCAGTCGATGAGGATAAAGTCGTAATTGGGCGAGAGAATATCGAGCGCCTGCTTGAGCAGGAATTCGCGGTTTTCGCGGTCGATCATCTCAATACCCGCGCCCGCCAAGGCTTTCGAGGAGGGGAGCACATCGCCGTAGCGCGTGTGCGCCACGCTGGCCGTGACGTCCGCACCGTTGATGAGCACGTCGTAAACGCCGCGCGAGGCGGCCTTGTCCACACCCATGCCGGAGGTGGAGTTGGCCTGCGGGTCAAAGTCACACAGCAGGACGCGATTGCCTTTCTCCTTGAGGGAGGAGGTCAGGTTGACACAGGTCGTCGTTTTGCCGACGCCGCCCTTTTGATTGACGATTGCAACGATTTTAGCCAAAAAAACACCCACCTTAGTCATAGAAGCATTGATCCATTTTCATTCTTGTTCAGTATAGCACAAAACGGCTCAATTTCAACAGGGAAGCTCAAATTTTGCAAATTTGTTTCACGTGAAACATGACAAGGCGCAGGCCTTTACGTCCCGATTTGCCCCTGTTTGGGCCGGTGATGGGGTATCACCGCTGGGGCAGTGCTGAGGACAGAAAAAGGTCATGGTAAAGGCGCTGACCTTTACCATGACCTGAAATCAGTGTTTCACGTGAAACAAATCACTCCTGCGGCTGGGTCAGCAGCATCGTACCGTAGGGTTCGAGCGTCAGGCGAAGCAGGCCGTTGCCGCAGAAGAACTCCTGATGGGACAGGGTGTCCTCGGCGAGCGTGCCGTCCCACGGAAGGGTGAGCGTGACGGGCTCGTCGCCCGCATTGACTGCCGTGAGGCAGTGGTCGTGCTCCGTGCGGCGCGAGAACGCCAGCGCGCGGCCCTGCGCGGCATGGTAGACGATCGTGCCGCTTTGCAGCGCCTCGTGCGATTTGCGCAGCGCGCCGAGCTGTTGGAAGTATTGCACCAATTCGGCATTCTCGCGTCCCCACGGGTAGGTTCCGCGGTTGAACGGGTCTTCAAAGCCCTGCATGCCGGCCTCGTCGCCGTAGTAGAGCATCGGCGAGCCGGGGAAGGTGTAGAGGATCAGAGCCGCGAGCTTGAGAAGCGACATGCCGCGCGCAAGGTCGGAATCGCTGAGCTGATAGACCGCGCGCTCGTCGCGCGTCTGCGGCGCGGGGGAGGTGAGGCCAAGAATCGTCAAAAGCCTTGGCGTGTCGTGGGTCGAGAGGAAATTCATCGCGCCGTAGAACGCGGGCGCAGGATAGTTTTCGCGCAGCTCCTCCATGCTGTCGCGGAAGTATTCCGCGCCGCCGCCGAGCAAATAGGCCATCAGCGCCGTGCGGAACGGGTAGTTCATCAGACCGTTCGTCTCGCGGCCCAGCAGGTACTTGCGGCGCTGGGAGTAGGCGATCTTTGTCGTGCCGTCCTCCCAGACCTCGCCGAGAAGATAAGTGTCGGGGTTCTCCTCATTCATCGCCGCGCGAATTTTGGCGATGAACTCGTCGGGGAGCTCGTCGGCGACGTCGAGCCGCCAGCCGGATGCGCCCGCGCGCAGCCAGCGCTTGATAATGGAATTATCACCCTCGATGATGTAGTCAACATAGCTTTTTTCCAGCTCGTTGACTGCGGGCAGGTTCTTGATGCCCCACCAGGCGTCGTACTCGTCGGGGAATGGGTGGAAGTTGTACCAGCGGTAGTAGGGCGACTGCTCGCCCTGCGCCGCGCCGAGGTCGTCGTAAAAGCCGTCGGCGTTGAAATAGACGCTCTTTCGCCCCGTGTGGTTGAAGACACCGTCGAGCATCACGTAGATGCCGCGCTTTTTCGCCTCCGCGCAGAGCGTACGGAAGTCCGCTTCATCGCCGAGCAGTGGGTCAATGCGCTCATAACAGGCCGTGTCGTAGCGGTGGTTGGTCGAGGCCTCGAAGATCGGGCAGAGGTAGAGTGTCGTCACACCGAGAGAGGCGAGGTAGTCGAGCTTTTCCGTGATCCCCTGCAAGTCACCGCCGAAAAAGTCGCTGCACGTGATCTCGCCCTCGGCGTTCGGGCGGTATTCGGGAAGCTCGTCCCAATTTTCGTGCAGCGTGCGCGGGCCGACAAGGCCTGCAACATCACGAGATTTAGCGCGGCGGAAGCGGTCAGGGAAGATCTGATACGTCACGCCGCGGCCGAACCACGCGGGCGTTTTGTGTGTGTCGTCGTAGACCGTGAGCTGCCAGGGCTCGACCGCGTCCCACGCGCAGAGGCCATTTTTGCCGTAGCAGCTCGTGCCGCCGTCCGCCCACGAGAGGCGGAAGTGGTACCAGATGAGCTCCACGTCATCCGGCGCGGTGAAGATGCCGCGATAGACGACGTGGCCGTCCTCCTGCGCGGGAGTAAGCTCCACCGTCGTCCATTGGTCGGCAAACTCGCCGTGAGCAAGCAGCTCACAGCGCGTGACCGCCGCGCCGCGCTCGGGGCGAAAGCAGAACGAGACATCGGCGCCGCAGGGCACCGCGCCAAAGGGAGATTTGAAGAGAAGATCGCGCGGATCAAACCATTTAGTTGACATAACACATTCCTTTCTGCCAAATAAAGCGGCTGAAACAGGCAAAAGCGCGCCGAAACGGCGCGCTTAACCCAGCAGTGTATTTTCGCCCGTGATCGCGGAGGACGCGGACGTGTTGGAGAAGTAAGCGTTGAGCACCTGCACGGCGGTGGAGGCCAACGCTGCGCCGGAGCCGCCCTTTTCGATGACGATGGCGACGGCGATCTGCGGATCGTCGTAGGGGGCGAAGCAGACGAACGCGCCGTTGTTGTTCTTCGTGTCGCCAGTCTGGATCGTACCGGTCTTGGCCGCGGCGTCGACGATACAGGCCTTGAAATACTGCGACACCGCGCCGTCAGTCGCGAGGTCGTGCATACCGGCGAGGACGGCGGAGAGATTTTCGCTGCTCATGGCGATCGTCTCGACCGGCTCGGCGTCGTAAACGTATTCGAGCGCACCGGAGCCGCTGGAGCGGACGTTTTTCAAAAGGTGCGTGGCGTAGCGGTCACCCCCGCCGCAGAGCGCCGCGATGTAATTTGCGAGCTGGAGGGGGGAGTATTCCTGATTCGCCTGACCGAACGCCGCCCACGGGGCAAGGTTCTCGCCCTCGTTCTGCGAGGGAAGGCGGCCCGCGGTGTCGCCGATCTCAATACCGGTCGGGGAGCCGAGGCCGAATTTCGCGTAATACTCGCGCAGCGTGTCCATGCCCATGCGGTAGCCCATTTCGGCGAAGAAATAGTTGCAGGAGTTCATGATCGCGCCGCGGACGTTGAGCGAGCCGTGGCCGCTGCGCTTCCAGCAGTAGGTGTAGCTCGCGGAGTAGCCGGGGTACGTCCACTTGCCGGAGTCGTAGATCTTTTCGCGCACGGTCGTCGCGCCGGATTCGAGCGCGGCGATGGCCGTCAAGGGCTTTAAGGTCGAGCCGGGGGCGTATTTTCCCTGCGTGGCGCGATTCCACATCGGCTGCAAGGGGTCGGTGGAGAGCTCTGCAAGGTCCTGACGGAACGTCGAGAGGGAATAGGTCGGATACGACGCGAGCGCCAGCACGTCGCCCGTGCCGACCTGCACGACGGCCACGGCCGCGCCGCGGTCGATGCCGTCGGATTTTGTCATGGAAGAGACGGTATTTTTGAGCGCCTCCTCCACCTGTGCCTGAAAGTCGACGTCGATCGTTAGCGCCACGGTGGAGCCGGGCTTCGGCTCCACGGAGTAGAGCTCGCCGGTGATCTTGCCGGATTCGTTGAGCGTGACAAGGCGCTTGCCGTCGCTGCCGTGGAGATAGTCTTCAAACGCATTTTCCACGCCGGAGATGCCGACGGTGCTCGCGAGCGTGTAGCCGTCCTTATCCTTATAATCGTCCCAGTCCTGAATGCTGCCGGTGTAGCCGAGGACGTGGGCGGCGTAGTCGGTCTCGTAAACGCGCACGGACGAGGTGTCCACCTGCACGCCGGCATAGTTGCCATCCTTGATGAGGGAAATGAGCGAAACATCCACGTCGCTTGCAAATTCGAAGGTCGTGGAGCCGTTCATCTTGGCGGAGGCGAGGGAGTAGCGCAGCCCGATGAGCGTGCGCACCGTGGAATTCGGGAGCGTTTCGTCGATCCCGTACTCGCTGCGCAGCTTCAGATACAGCGCAGAGCCTGTCAGCGTAGTGGGGAGGCCGTCGTCGCCGACGTTCTTTTCATTGATCCACTTGAGCGAGACGAGGTATTTGACGAGCGTTTTCGCGCTGCCGTTCGCGGTGTCGTAGGCGTAGGGCGAGGTCCTGGCGAGCGGCAGCGTGTCCTTAATTTCAACGCCCTGTACGTTCATCAGTTCGATGACGCGCAGCAGCGCGTCGTTGAGCTCATCGGAAGAGACGAGCGAGGAATCAAAATTCAGCGTGTAGACCGCGCGGTTCGACACGAGCACCTTGCCGTTGCGGTCGGTGAGGATGCCGCGCGAGGCCTTGACGGTCTCGGTCTTGGCGTTCGTGCGGATGGACTTGTCGAGGTAATCGTCGCCGTTGACGATCTGTGCGTCAAAGAGCGTGATAACGAATACGAGCGCGCAGAGAAACATCGCCGCGCCGAGCGCGATCAGGCGGCGGGTAAAGCGTTTGGAATCCATGGCGGCCTCCTTTCCTTGAGGCTTGGGGAAAATGGGGAAAATCAGTCGGGGAAGATGCGGCGGATGGCGCGCAGCGCCGGATAGACCGGCAGAAGAAACAGGCACGAGAGCGCCGTTTCACGCGCGAACAGGTGCAGCATCGGCAAAATGGCGGTCGAGCCGCTGCGCGGCAGCAGCGCGAACGCCTGCAAGAGGTCAACGAGCAGAAATGTCAGCACGGTCGAGAGCAGCGCACGGGCAAAGCCCTGCTGCAGCAAATTACTGACAACTGTTGAGATGAGCAGTGCCGCAAGCGTGAACGCGATCGTGTACAAGCACGCGAATGGCGCGGGGAGCACAAGGTCGCACAGCGCGCCGAAGACGATGCCCGCGATGACGGCTGAGCGCGGCAGCTCGAACGATGCCATGACCGCCAAAATGACGGGCGGCAGAAAGGGGATAACGCCGAAAAACGTCATCGACCCGAGAAGCAGCCGCCGCAGGAAAAAGAGCGCCGCGGCGGCGAGCGCGTAAAACGTCCACTTAAGCGCGGTGGTTTGGGTGAGATTCATGCGCGCCTCCCTCAGTCGACAATGTCGTAGTCCGTGATGACGAACACCTCGGTCAGGGCGGCAAAGTCCATCATGGGCGTGAGGACCGCGTAGCGGGCAAGGCCGTCGTCGCCGGTCTGGAGCGATTCGACCGAGCCGATGACAAGGCCGCTCGGGTAATATCCGCCAAGGCCCGACGTGACGATCTGGTCGCCGATGAGCACCTCGTCGTCCGACGTGAGGTACGAGAGCTTCAGTTTGCCCTGACCCATCAGGGAGAAGTCGCCCTCCGCCACGGCGACCTCGCCGGTGCGGAAGATGCGCGCGCCGAGTTCAGTGTCCGTATCGATGACGGTCAGCACCGTCGACCAGTTGAGGCCGACCTCGGAAATGACGCCGACGAGATACCCCTCGGCGCTGACGACGCAGTCGCCCACGGCGATGTCCTGATCGGTGCCGTGGTTGAGAGACAGCGACGACGTCCAGCTGCTCTCGCTGTGGGCAAGAACAGCGGTGGAGACGAACGTGAAGTCGCGCCGCTGCTGCTGGAGCTTCAAAAGCTCGCGCAGGAGCTTATTTTCCTCGCTGTCGGCCTGCGCCTGACGCTGCTGGGCGCGAAGGTCCGCGATCTCTTTTTTGAGCGCCGCATTTTCCTCCTTGAGTGTGGTCGTGTCCTCGTAATACTGGCGCTTGTCGGCCGCCCAGTCGCTCACGGCGGTGGCGGCGGCGCGGAACGGGTACGTCAGCACGCCCGCGATGTTTTCGAGCACCGAGGACGTCGAGGAAAAGTAGGTCAAAAGGCTCAATGCCACGGCGACCGCCGCGGCGACGGCCAGAATGCGCAGCCCGTGCTGACGGAAAAATTCTTTCAAGGCTTACCCTCCTTTCATCGTAGGGCAGGGGAGAGGTTAGAGGAGCTTGACGCCAAAGCGCGCGAGCACTAAGCCAAGCTGCTCAACGGGCAGACCCATGACGTTGAAAAAGTCGCCGTCGATGCGCTCGACGAAGAGCGCGCCGCGGCTCTGCACGCCGTAGGCGCCGGCTTTGTCCATCGGCTCGCCGGTTTTGATGTAGGCGCGGATCTCGTCATCCGTCATCGGGCGGAAAAAGACGCGCGTGGACACGGCGAAGCGCTCTTCCTGCGCGCCGCGGCGAACGCTCACGCCCGTGCAGACCGTGTGAGCGCGGCCGGAAAGCGCGCGCAGCATGCGCAGCGCGTCCTCCTCGTCGCGCGGTTTTCCGAGGCGGTCATTGCCCAAAAAGACCATCGTGTCCGCCGTGATGATGAGATCGTCAAGCGCGCAGAGCGCGGCGGCAGCGTCACATTTTTTCTTTGCAATGTAACGCACCGTGTCCTCGGGAGAAAGACCTTCCGGATAGCTCTCGTCAATGTCGAGCGAGAGCGTTTTGAAGTCCTCCACGCCGATGCGGGCGAGCAGCTCCTGACGGCGCGGGGATTGAGATGCCAAAACGATTGCCATGATATTGCCTCACTATTTGATAATAAAAAGTATAATCAAGATAAAAAATTACAATTTGGAATTCATTCTGCGCCGCGATAGAAGAGACCACGGGTGATATTCTCCGGCGCTTCGACTGTTTCGCCCTGATACGCGCGCAGCACGCGGACGCATTCAGAGGCGCTCTCGGTCGTGAAACGGAGTTGAGCAAAGCGCAGTCCGAGCGTCTGCCAGTCCTTCGATTTGTCCGCGAGATAAAGAATCTTTCCGTTCTCGATCTCGCTGCGGCAGCCCCACGCGCGCAGCACGGGGAAGTGCTCGCCGCGCCGGTCGGTGAGCTCGGGGGCGCTTGCGCACGCGCCGTCGCAGGGAACGGAGGCGGGGCGCTCGGTAAAGTATCGACAGCCGAACGCGTTCGCATTCAGGCAGTTTTCCGTGAGCATCAGGGGAAGGCGGCCATAGACGATGGCCTCGCACGGGAGACACTTGCTGAGGTCACGAATCTGCGCGTCACGCAGCTCGAACGAGACGCACGCGCTCGAAAGTCCCTGTTCTTTCCAGAAAGCGAGCGCGGCGGAGTTGTAGAGGTTCAGCGGCCAGCCGCCGTGCAGCTTGCAATCAAGTCCACGCGCGAGCGGCAGGTGGCCGAGGTTGGCGAGCGACACGCCCGTGACGCCTTTTTTGGCGGCGTCCTCGAGCAGCGCGCGCAAAATAGGCTCGTCCTGCGTGCGGTAGATGCGCGGCAAGAGCGCGAAAAACTCCGTTCTGCCGCGATAGGGCGCAAGGTCAAGCTGCGCCAGTAGTTCGACGGGCACATACACCCGCGCGGGAGCAAGCGCGATCAGTTCCTCACTCAGCTGCTCGGCCCTGTGGAGGGAGACGGTCAAAAGCGGCTTGTCCGCGCTGTTTTTGACCGTTTTCGGCGGGACAAAGTTGAATACGCGGCGTTCCGGCACGGCGGTGCGCTGCGCTTCCATCTGCGCGAGCGCTTCGCGGCGTAGGGCGTTGAGCGCGCCCGCGCTGACGGCGAGGCCGCCGTCGAGTGTGATGGTGCAATGCGCCGCCGAAAACGCCGTGCCGCCGGTTTTCCTGAGGCGCGTTTCGACCTCTTCCGCGGTGACGGCGCGGCTGCGCGCCGCCTCGGGCACTGCGCCGGTGACGGTCACAGCATGGCCGTCTGCGTCCTCGGCTGTCAGGTGCATCGGCTCTCCGGCGCGGATGGTGCATTCTAATGTGAGCGGCACAAGCCGCAAATTTTCCTTTTCATAGCGCGCACGAATCTCGCTGAACCAGTCCTCGGGCCATCTTGCATTTTCGGGCCGCGTGCCAAACATCTCACGTCCGCGCACACCGCGGTAGTATCCCTCGGTAAAGCCGTCGCGCGAGAAGGCGAGGGCGAGCTTTTTCTGCTCATCCTTCGTCGGCGTGCGATGCTCGCGCAGAAGGCGCGCGTATATTTCCGTCACGGCGGCGACATACTCCGGCCGCTTCATGCGCCCTTCGATCTTGAGGCATGCGACACCCATATCCATCATCTCCGGCACGAAGGGCGCGAGGTTCGCGTCCTTCAAGCTCAGCGGATGGCCGTCCGCCCTGCCGGAAAAGCCGTAGGGCAGGCGGCAGGGCTGGGCGCAGGCGCCGCGGTTGCCGCTGCGCCGCCCGATGACGGCAGACATCTCGCACTGGCCGCTGTAGCACATGCACAGCGCGCCGTGGACGAACGTTTCGATTTCGATGGGGCTTCTTTGGCAGATCTCGGCAATTTCCTCGCGGTTCAGCTCGCGCGCGAGCACCGCGCGCGTCATGCCGAGCCTTGCCGCTTCCTGAACGCCCGAGAGCGTGTGCAGGCTCATCTGCGTCGAGGCGTGCAGCGGCACGTCGGGAATAATTTTTTGCAGCGTCGCCAGAACGCCCCAATCCTGCACCAGGATCGCGTCCACGCCGCACTCCGACGCGGTGCGCGCCTCCGCGGCAAGCGCGGGGAGCTCGCGGTCGGTGACGAGCGTGTTGAGCGTCAGATAGACCTTCACGCCCCGCAAATGGCAATAAGAGACCGCCACGCGGAATTCCTCGTCAGAGAAGTTCCTCGCGCTGCGGCGCGCGTTGAACGCGCCAAAGCCCATATACACGGCGTCCGCGCCGCTCTGCACGGCGGCAACAAGCGCCTCTTGCCCGCCCGCGGGCGCTAACAGCTCCGTCGTCAAGGGCTTACTTTTTCTGCTGCTGGAGCTTGAAGATCTCGCGCTTGAGCTCGCTGACCTCATTCTTGGCCTGGCTCGCCTCGTCAAGGTACTGCTTGACCTGACGGCGCAGCGCGTCGCCGGCCTCGCGCTCTTTGAAGAGCTCGTCGGTGATGTTCACAGCGGTCAGCACGGCGGCGTCCGTGCGGCCGACCTTGGCAGCGTCGAGCAGCTCGCTCATTTTGTCGTTGACGTAGGAGCCGACCTTCTGCATATAGGAGGGGGCTTCCTCGGCGACAAAGGTGTATTCCTCGTCGCAGATGGAGATCGTGATGCGGTTTTCCATGTTTGTGTGCTCCTTTCTATTTCAGCGTTGCACAAAAAAGGGCAAATTCCACCCATATAATCTCTAACAGTATAACACGGGAGTGAAAATGTGAAAAGGGGGAAGCAAAAAATTTCATGTTTACGAACGGGAAAATTTCATGTAGAATAATGGAATCGAAAATGGACGAAAGGAGGCGGGGAACATGGCAGGTTATGTGCTGCATTTGAGCACCGAGGAGAACATCACGCTCTCATCGGCGACGGTCAAGCGATTGATCGCGGGTGGCAGCGGCGACGCGGCGCTGCTGTACCTCGCCATCCTGCATGCGCGCGGCGCGGCGGACTCCGGCAAGCTCGCGCGCGAGCTCAAGTGGGACGAAACGCGTCTTCGTGCGGCGGAGCAGGCGCTCTACGAGATGAAGCTCGTCGGCGCGCCGGAGAAGAAGGAGGAAGCGCCCCTTCCGCCGCCCCAGCAGCTCAGCGAGCCGCCCGAGTACACGCGCGAGGACATCGCGCGAAAGCTGGAGGGCGACGGGCGCTTCGCCTGCCTTCTGCGCGAGGTGGAGCACAAGCTCGGCCCGCTCTCGACCCCGTCGGTCAAGAAGCTGTTAGGGCTGTACGAAAACCTCGGCTTGCCCGCGGACGTGGTCTACACGCTCGTCAACTACTGCATCGCGAAAAAGGAGCAGCAGTTCGGCGAGGGGCGGCTGCCCAACATGCGCGAGATCGAAAAAGAGGGCTACGTCTGGGCGCGCAAGGAGCTCTTTTCCATCGAAAAGGCCAGCGAGTACATGAAGCGCGAGCAAGCCCTGCGCGGCAGGTACCCCGAGTACATGGCGGCGCTGCAAATGCAGGGCCGCGCGAGCGCGCCGAGCGAGGAAAAGTACCTCTCCGCGTGGGCGGAGATGGGATTTCCGGCGGAGACCGTGGCTGAGGCTTACGACCGGACGATCCTGCACTGCCACGAGTTCCGCTGGCCGTACTGCAACGGCATTTTGAAGCGCTGGCACGAAAAGGGCCTGCACACGCTCGCCGAGGTCAGGGCCGAGAACGCCAGGGAGCAAAGCAAGCCGAAGAAGAACACCAACGACGGCGGCAACGCCTGGATGAAGGAATATTTGAATCAGTAACGAAAGCGGGGGAGAAAGATGTCTTACGATGGGCGGCTGATGCGCCAAGCGCTGGCGCGCTTCGACGAGGACAAGCAGCGCCGCGCGGAGAATTTCCGCGCGCGTGAGCGCGCGGTGTATACCAAATGCCCGCGCATCGAGGAGATCGACCGCGAGCTGTCGCACACGATGGCGAAGATCATCGCCTCCGGCCTGCGCCGTGGGACGGACCCGCGTCCGGCCATCGAGGCGCTGCGGGAGGAGAATCTCAATTTGCAGCAGGAAAAGCGCCTTCTCCTGACGCGCCTGGGACTGCCGGGCGACTATCTCGAGGAAAAGCCCAAGTGCTCGCGCTGCAACGACACGGGCTTTCTCGGCAGCGAGGTCTGCTCGTGCCTGCGCGGCTATTACGCCAAGGAGCAGAACAAGGAGCTCTCGGGCCTTTTGGACCTCGGCTCGCAGTGCTTCGAAAATTTCAACTTCGACTACTATTCGTCCGTGCCGGACAGCGACCTCGGCGTGTCGCCGCGCACGAACATGGAGCGCGTGTACGACATCTGCCAGGACTACGCGCACGAGTTTTCGCCAAAAAGCGGAAACCTGCTGCTGACCGGCGGCACGGGGCTGGGGAAAACGTTCCTCTCCGCGTCCATCGCGCGCGTCGTGAGCGCGAGCGGCCACAGCGTGGTCTACGACACGGCGGGGCACATCTTCGCCCGCTTCGAGGCGCAGAAGTTCGGCCGCGACGACGGCGAGAACGCCGACACCGCCGTGAGCCGCGCGCTCGGCTGCGACCTGCTGATTTTAGACGACCTCGGCACCGAACTGATGACGAGCTTTGTCCACAGCGCGATGTATCAGATCGTCAACACGCGCCTCATCACGGGGAAGAAGACCGTCATCTCCACGAACCTGAGCCCCGACGAGCTCGGGCGGCGCTACGGCGCGCCGGTGCTGTCAAGATTGCAGGGAGAGTATCAAATGCTGCTCTTTTTCGGCGAAGACATCCGCCGGCAGAAGAGAAAGTGAATACAAAATGTAAAAAAGGCTCCGCAGAATACTCTGCGGAGCCTTTTTTCTTGCTTTTTACGGCTTGTGGATCACGGCGACGGCGCAGGGCACGCGGCCGGGACAGTAGGCGTAGTCGACATCGTCGTAGCCCGCCGCGGCGATAAACTGCTTATACGTGTCGAACGTGAACTGACGCTTGAAGTCCGCGCCCGCCTTGCCGACGGTCGAGGCAAAGCCGCTCGTTTTGCCCTGCTCGCTGCGGTTCATATAGGTCGGGACGATGATCGTGCCGCCGCTGCGGCAGACGCGGTCGAGCTCGGCAAGGGCCTTGTACGGCTCGTCGAGCAGGTGGATGACATTCGCGGCGATGACCACGTCGAACTGCCCGTCCGGCTCGTCTAAATGCAGGATGTCGGCCTGGCGGAACGTGACGTTTGGCAGCGCGCCGTATTTCTTCTTCGCCCGCTTGAGCATGTTGGCGGAAAAGTCTGTCGCGAGAAGCGTCCGGCAGCGCTCGGCGATGGCGCCGGTGAGCAGTCCCGTGCCGCAGGCGCATTCGAGCACCGCGTCGTCTGGTGTGATGCGGGAACTGACGGCGGCAATGAGCGCCTTGTGCGTTTCTTTATTAAAGATGTCGGCGAAGAGGTCATAGACCCCCGCGACGTTGTCCCAGAACATGAGTATTTTCCTCTCAACGTGATTTGTTTTTCTACACGATAGCAGAAACACGCGGAAAATGCTACTCTCAAGAGAAAGAAAAAACGAAAAATTAAGGGAGAGGATCCTGCTTTTTGTGCTTTTTATAAAAAGACTTGCCATCGGCACACGGGTGGTATATAGTCTTTATAAAGATTTCGTAAAGAAACTGCGTTTTTGCGTTAAGGAGTCGAATGATGAAACGAATTTGGCCGCTGTTTGCCGTGCTGGCGCTGCTGTGCGCGCTGATGGTCCCGGCGCTGGCCGCCGCGGGCGGTACGGCGGACGCGGAGCCCGCCGCCCAGACGGTGAGCGAGGAAGAACTCGCGCGCTCGGAGGAGAACACCACCAAGGTGCGCAAGATCTGGGCGGTGGCGGCGCTTATCGGTGTGGCGTGCTTTGGCGGCGCGCTGGGCATGGCGCATTCCGTTGCAAAGGCGGCGAACAACATGGCCGAACAACCCGAGGCGGCGGGTCAGATCCGCACGTCGATGATGATGGGTCTTGTGTTTATCGAGACGGTCATCATCTATGCGCTGATCATAGCCATCCTGATCATCTTCGTATTGTGACGATAACGAGAAAAGTGGAATAGAGCGGCGGAAGGGGGCAGCACTGTCTCCTTCCGCTGCTCTATTTATTGAAGAAAAAGGGGAGGGGTCAGGGCTCTGTTAAGAAGACGAAAAGATGCTGTAAAGCGGCGGTTAATCATGAAGGAAGACTTGCATTTCCTGCGTGCAGGTGGTATAAATAAGTGCTGCATCCCAAGCAGAAATTGGATGATAGAAACAAAAGGGGGTAGGGCGCGTGGATAAGAAAAAGCGAACGCGCGAGCTGATCGTGTTCGCCGTGATCGTGCTGGCGCTGCTGGCCGGATGTTTGCTCACGCCGTCAGGCGGCGAGAGCGAACCGATCCAGGAGGTCATGCGTGACGCGGTGCTGCACGAGCAGAACAAGGTGAGCCTGTTTGGCCTGATCGAGGTGAACCCGGGGCTCATCTCCGCCTACATCGTGACGGGTATTCTAATAGTATTCGCCCTTGTGTGCCGGCTTTTTGTGATCCCAAAATTCAAATATGTGCCCGGCAGGTTCCAGCTCGTTTTAGAGCAGATCGTCGGCATGTTCGACGGCCTGGCCGAGGGCAGCAGCCCGCACCGCAATAAATTCCTGCGGGCGTACATCTTCACCGCCGGTGTTTACATCTTTGTCAGCACGCTTTTTGAGCTGCTCGGCATTCAGGTGGTGACCACATCAGGCCACGCCGTCAGCCTGCCCGCGCCGCTGTCCGATATCAACGGGGCGATCGCGCTGGGCGTGATGAGCTACGGCGTGATCCTGTTTGGCGGACTGATCGCCGCGGGCGTGGGCGGATTTCTGCACGCGCTCAAGGATTTCTCACTGCCGATCTCGATGAGCTTTCGACTCTTCGGCGCGCTGCTTTCCGGCGCGCTCGTGACGGAGCTTGTGTATTACTACGCGGCGCTTTCCTATGTGCTGCCGGTCATCGTGGGCGTGATGTTCACGCTGCTGCACGCGCTGATCCAGGCGTATGTTTTAACGATGCTGGTGTCGACGTTCTACGGCGAATCGACCGAAAAGCACGAGAAAAAGCCCAAGGCAAAAAAGGTAAAAAAATCCCGCAGCGAAACGGCTGCCTGAAGAAAGAGGTAAATTTGCCATGAAAACGATGAAGAAATTCGCAGCGCTGATGATGCTGCTGTGCGCGCTGATGATCTGCACCATTCCGGCCCTCGCCGCAAACGAAAGCGGGAGCGACAGCAACATGACTGAGACCGTGAGCGTCACGGCCGGCAGCAACGACAACGACGTGACCTCTGCCAAAGCGATGGGCTCGGGCGTGATGATCGGCATTGCGTGCCTTGGCGGCGCGCTGGCCATGGGCATTGCGGTCGGCAAGTCGAGCGAGGCCATAGCCCGCCAGCCCGAGGCCACAAGTCAGATCAGAACCACGATGATGATGGGCCTTGTGTTTATCGAGACGGTCATCATTTACGCCCTGATCGTGGCGATCCTCATTATCTTCGTCCTTTGATGAAGAACACTCCCAAAAAGGAGGGGCTTTGAATGCCGCTTAATATCAATTTGCAGCAGATCCTGCTGCATGCGCTGAACTTTGTCATCCTGTTCGGCGCGATGTATTTTCTGCTCTACAAGCCTGTGAAGAGCTTTATGGGCAGCCGCAAGGCGCACTATGAGAAGATGGACGAGGACGCCAAGGCCGTGCTTGCCGAGGCCGAGAAGACAAAGGCCGGCTATGAAGCGCAGCTCAAGAGCGCCGACGAGGAGATCGCACGCCGCCAGCGCGAGGCGAACGAAGCCTTGCAGCACGCGGTGGACGAGCGCCGCGCGCAGGCCGAGCAGCAGGCGGGCGAGATCGTGCGCAAGGCGCGGGAAGATGCCGCGCGCGAGCATGAGCGCGTGATGGAGCAGGCCAAGGGCGAAATTTCCGAGCTGATGAGCGCCGCGGCGGAAAAGCTGGTGCTCTCCAGCACGTCGGACGCTTACGACAAGTTCCTGGACACGGCGGAGGAGCGCAAGGACAATGGCTGAGCGCACGGAGCATTTAGAGGCCGTACTGCTCTCTGCCGTGCGTCCGTCGCAGGAGCAGGAGAAGCGATTTCTGGCCTTCCTCGCCGAAAAGTACGGCGAGGGCACGACGCTCACCTGGCAAAAGAGCGATGACTACCCCGACGGTTTCCGCCTCGAGGTGGGCGCGGAGGTCTACGACTGGAGCGCGGGCGGACGCCTGAGCCAGTTCAAGGACGCGCTCGAAAAGCTCGCTGCCACGCAGGGCGACGTCATCCCACTGCTGAAGGAGACGGTGCTCTCATGGACGCCGCAGGCCATGGCACAGGAGGTCGGCACCGTTCTGACCGTCGGCGACGGCATTGCCCGCGTGGACGGGCTGGAGGGCGCCGCCTATGGCGAGGTGCTGCTTTTCGACGGCGGCGTGCGCGGCATGGTGCAGGACTTATCCGAGGACAGCGTCGGCTGCATCCTCTTTGACGACGACGCGAGCGTCTGCGCAGGCAGCACGGTCCGCCGCACCGGACGCACGGCGGGCGTTCCCGTGGGCGAGGGGTTCCTCGGCCGCGTGGTCAACGCGCTCGGCGTGCCCATCGACGGCGGGGGAGACATCCGCGCCGACGGCTACCGCGCGGTGGAGAGTCCCGCCCCCGGCATCATCGACCGCCAGAGCGTCGACACGCCGCTTGAGACGGGCATTCTGACCGTCGACTCGATGTTCCCCATCGGCCGCGGCCAGCGCGAGCTCATCATCGGCGACCGCCAGACCGGCAAGACCGCTATCGCCCTCGACACCATCGTCAACCAGAAGGGCAAGGATGTCATCTGCATCTATGTCGCCATCGGACAGAAGGCGAGCTCCGTCGCCCAGCTCAAAAAGACGCTGGAAACGCACGGCGCGATGGAGTATACGATCATCGTCAACGCCACGGCGAGCGATCCCGCGCCGTTACAGTACATTGCGCCCTACGCGGGCTGCGCCATGGGCGAATACTTTATGAATAAGGGCCGCGACGTGCTGATCGTCTACGACGATCTTTCCAAGCACGCCATCGCGTACCGCGCGATGAGCCTTCTTTTGGAACGCTCCCCGGGCCGCGAGGCGTATCCGGGCGACGTGTTCTATCTGCACTCCCGCCTGCTCGAGCGCGCGGCGCATCTGAGCGAGGAGAAGGGCGGCGGCAGCATCACGGCGCTGCCGATCATCGAGACGCAGTCCGGCGACGTGTCGGCCTATATCCCGACGAACGTCATTTCCATCACCGACGGTCAGCTCATTCTGGAAACGCGCCTGTTCTTCTCCGGCCAGCGTCCGGCGGTGAACGTGGGCCTGTCCGTGTCCCGCGTGGGCGGCGACGCGCAGACCAAGGCGATGAAAAAGGCAGCCAAGACCATCCGCCTCGACCTTTCGCAGTACCGCGAGATGGAGTCGTTCACGCAGTTTGCAAGCGACCTCGACGAGTCGACGGCAAAGCTTTTATCCTACGGTCAGGGCTTGATGCGCATGCTGCGGCAGAAGCAGTTCCACCCCTACAAGCAGTATGAGCAGGTCATCCTGCTCGTCGCGGGGCTGAACCATGTTTTTCAAGAGATCGTGCCAGAGCAGCTTGACGCGTTTATCCACGCGCTCTTGCAGCACTTTGGCGAGACGCAGGGCGCGCTGTGCAATGCCATCGAGCAGACCGGCCAGCTCAGCGACGATCAGCAGTCGCAGATCATCGAGATCGCAAAGGAATTTGTGCAAAACTATTTTTCCAAATAAAAAGTGAGGTGACAGGTACATGGCGAGCATGAAGGAGATCCGCGAGCACATCGCGAGCATCCAGAGCACGCAGAAGGTGACGAACGCGATGTACCTCATCGCCTCGACCAAGATGCGGCGGGCGAAAGAAGACCTTGCCAAGACGCGCCCGTTTTTCGACGCGGTCTCGACGCAGATCGAGCAGATCTTCCGGCACGCGGGCGAGATCGAGAGCCCGTACCTCTACCGGGGCAACGCGGACGATCTGGCCCAGCCGGGAACGTACGCCTATCTTGTGGTGACGGCGGACCGCGGCCTCGCGGGCGCCTACAACCAGAATGTTATTCAGGAGACGATGAAGCGCCTTGAAAAGCACCCCGACAGCCGCCTTTTTGTGGTGGGCGGCAACGGGCGGCACTTCTTCTCCGGCCACGGCGTGCCGGTGGAAAAGAGCTTCCTCTACGATGCGCAGAGCCCCACGCTCCGCCGCGCGCGAGAGATCACGGCAAAGCTTTTGGATCTCTTCGACCGGGGCGAGATCTCCAAGCTCTTTATCATCTACACCGACCTTGGCAACGGCGTGGACATGGACGTGCGCACCGTGCGCCTGCTGCCGCTGGAGGATGAGCACTTTGCCAAAGAGGAGACGGAGGAAAAGCCCATCCGCTTTGAGCCCTCGGCAGAGGAGGTGCTCGCCAGGGTCGTGCCGGCGTACATCACGGGCTTTTTGTACTCGGCGATGGTCGACAGCTTTTGTGCCGAGCAGAACGCGCGCGCCTCTGCCATGGACTCGGCCAACCAGAACGAGGACGACATGCTGCGCGAGCTGCAGCTCGAGTACAACCACGAGCGGCAGGGCGCCATCACGAGCGAGATCACGGAGGTCTCCGCCGGCGCGCGCAGCAAGAAGAACCACATGAAGAAGGAGGCGCAGCATGCGCACAGGTAAGATCATTCAGGTATCGGGCAGCGTGGTGGACGTGCGCTTTCCGCACGGCGAGCTGCCGCGCATCCGCGAGGCGCTGTCCGTCGAGCTGAACGGCAAGCGCCTTGTGATGGAGGTGGAGCAGCATTTGAGCGCCGAAACGGTGCGCTGCATCATGCTCTCCGGCAGCGAGGGCCTCAGCCGCGGCATGACCGTCACGGGCGAAGGCAGCGGCCTTCGCGTGCCCGTCGGCAAGGCGACGCTCGGACGGCTTTTCAACGTCTTTGGCGATACCATCGACGGCGGCGCGCCGATCGGCGGCGCGGAGCCGCGCCGCAGCATCCACAGAAAGCCCCCCGCCTTCGACGAGCAGAGCCCGAGCGTTGAGATCTTGGAGACCGGCATCAAGGTCATCGACCTTTTGGAGCCCTATCCGCGCGGCGGCAAGATCGGCCTGTTCGGCGGTGCGGGCGTCGGTAAAACGGTGCTCATTCAGGAACTCATCCACAACATCGCCGTCGAGCACGGCGGCTATTCGATCTTCACCGGCGTGGGCGAGCGCAGCCGCGAGGGCAACGACCTCTGGAACGAGATGCACGAGAGCGGCGTTATCGACAAGACCGCGCTCGTCTTCGGCCAGATGAACGAAGCGCCCGGCGTTCGTATGCGCGTGGCGCTCACAGGCCTTACGATGGCTGAATACTTCCGCGACGAGGAGCAGCGCGACGTGCTGCTGTTCATCGACAATATTTTCCGCTTTGTGCAGGCGGGCAGCGAGGTCTCGACCCTGCTCGGCCGCATGCCCTCCGCCGTCGGCTATCAGCCGACGCTCGCCAACGAAATGGGCGAGCTGCAGGAGCGCATCACCTCGACCAAGAGCGGCTCGATCACGTCCGTGCAGGCGGTCTACGTTCCCGCGGACGATCTGACCGACCCTGCCCCGGCGACGACGTTCACCCACCTCGACGCGACGACGGTTTTGAGCCGTAAGATCGCCGAACAGGGCTTATATCCCGCGGTCGACCCGCTCGAATCGTCCTCCCGCATTCTGGAAGAGGATATCGTGGGCGAGCGGCACTACCGCATCGCGCGCAGCGTGCAGGCGACCTTGCAGAAATACCGCGAATTGCAGGATATCATCGCCATCCTCGGTATGGAGGAGCTGAGCGACACGGACAAGGTGACGGTCAACCGCGCGAGAAAGATCCAGCGCTTTTTGGCCCAGCCGACGTTCGTGGCCGAAAAGTTCACGGGCCTTCCGGGCGTCTATGTGCCGCTTGAGGAGACACTCCGCGGCTTTGAAGCCATTCTCTCCGGCGAGATGGACGGCTATCCCGAGATGGCGTTCTACAACGTCGGCACGCTTGACGACGCGCTCGCCAAGGCGAAGAAGATGGAAAGCGGGGAAGCGTGATGAAGACCTTTCCTCTCCGAGTCCTCGCGCCCGAGCGCACGTTTTTTGACGGGGCGTGCACATCACTCGCCGTGCCGAGCATCGACGGCATGTACGGCCTGATGGCGCAGCACGAGGATATTGTGCTCGCGGTCGTTCCCGGCAAGCTGACGCTGCGGGACGCCGACGGCGTCGAGCAGATCGCCGCCGTGTCCGAGGGCGTGCTCAAGATGGAGCACGGCGAGGCGCTCGTGCTGGTGGACACGATCGAGCGGCCGGAGGAGATCGACCTCCACCGCGCCGAGGAAATGGCCGCCGAGGCGCGCGCCGAGCTCAAGGCGAAGCGCAGCGCGCAGGAGCAGGCCATTGCCAATGCCCGCATCGCCCGCGCGATCAGCCGTATCCACGTCAAGCACGACGGGAAATAAATGAGAAAACGAAAATTCGCACCGCAAGGTGCGAATTTTTTGATCTCTCCGCCGACTTTCGCCCGTTTTTGCACACTTTTTGTGCTAAAAGTGGAGAAAAAGGAGGGGAAATCCATGGAAATGTCCGCAAGAAAGCCGCTGCTCCCGCGCCGCGTGCTCGACCTGCCCATCGACGCGCTGCGCCCCAACCCCAACCAGCCGCGCATCGAGTTTGACGAGGCCTCGCTGCGCTCGCTGAGCGACAGCATCCGCCGCTATGGCATCCTCCAGCCGCTGACCGTCCGCCGCACGGACGAGGGCTACGAGCTCATCGCGGGAGAGAGACGGCTGCGCGCGGCAAAGCTCGCGGGACTGCGCGAGGTGCCGTGCCTGCTCGCGCGCTCGAGTGAGGAGGAGAGCGCGCTGCTCGCGCTAATCGAAAACCTCCAGCGCCGCGATTTGCACTACTTGGAGGAGGCTGCGGCTATCGCGCGGCTGATCGCGACCTACGGCCTCTCGCAGGAGCAGGCGGCGGAAAGGCTGGGGAAATCCCAGTCCGCTATTGCCAACAAGCTGCGGCTGCTGCGCCTGTCGCCCGACTGTGTGCGCCTTCTGCGCGAGCACGACCTCTCCGAGCGGCACGCACGGGCGCTGCTGCGCCTGACGGACGAGGAAGACCGCCTCAAAGCCTTGCAAGTTATCGCCGCACGCGGCTACAACGTCGCGCAGAGCGAGGCGTATATCGAAGAGCTTTTGAAGCTCAAGCAGAAAACGCCCCCGCCGCGCCTGCCGACCTATATCGTCAAGGATGTGCGCATCTTTTTGAACACCATCCGCCACTCGCTCGGGCTGATGCAGCGCGCGGGTGTGCAGGCCGACATGCAGCGCGAGGACACGGACGATGGCATCCTTTTGACCATCCGCATCCCGAAACGTGCAAAAGAGGCCGGATAATCCTGCAAAATTGTCACCAAATTGTGATTCTTTTTCTCACAAACTGTGGTATACTGAAACGACTGGCAGGGAAGTCCCTGTCCGGAAGATCGGAAGAAACAGGAGGAGCCAGCATGGATGAAATGAACGGCGCCTTTGAGGAAAAGAAGAGAAGAAAGGGCGGCAAGCGCCTGATGCAGCCGGAAAAGGCCGCAAAGGCGGCCAAGGAGCCCCGCGCGGAAAAGCCGCCGCGCGTTCCACGTGAAACATCGGGAAAGACCGGCAAGGTCGTCGGCATTGTCGCGGGTGTGCTCGTGGTGGCGTACTTGGGCCTTGGCGCGTGGGCGTCGGCCAGCCATAAAATTTATCCCAACGTGATGATGGGCGATACCAACTACGGCGGGATGACCGAGCAGCAGGTCGCCGAGCAGCTCAAAGCGAGCGTGGCGCAGGCGAAGGGCGCGGGTGTCGACTTTGTCCTGCCCGACGGCACGGAGGTCGCGCACGTGTCGCTCGACGCGATGCCGGAGTATGTCGACTTCGACGGACTTGCCAAGCATATCTACAACGTCTACGGCTGCAATGACAGCTTTCTGACCGCGGGCGCGAAGTATCTGCGCGCACTCTTCAAGCCGCAGGATGCGGCGCAGGTGGTCGACGCGGCCTACTCGCCCGATTTGATGGAGAATCTTGTCGACACGGTGTGCGACAGCATCAACTGCGACCCCGTGGAGTTTGCCATCAACGTGACAGAGGATGGCAAGGTCAGCGTGACGAAGCCGCAGGACGGCCGCGCGACGACTGATACCGCAAAAGACCAGATCGGCGTATACTTAAACGGCGCGTATTTGAGCGGCGGCGACCCGTCCGAGATCGTGCTTGAGCCTGCGAGCGAGGGCGGCGTCTACGATGTCATCCCTGCACAGGAGGTCGACCTGAGCGCGCAGCGCGAGGCCGTCATCGGCCAGAAGGTCAACGCGACGTATGACAAGGAGACCGGCGCGGTCACGCCCGGCCACGCGGGCGTGGAATTCACGCTTTCTGACCTTGAATCCGCCTACAACGCCGCGGCGGCGGGGGAGACGGTCGATCTGCCGAACGCCACGGTCGAGACGCCGGACGTCACGGCAGAGCAGCTCCAAAAGGTCCTGTTCCGCGATGTGCTGAGCACCTACACCACGAAGGTCGGCGGCGCGTCCGGCCGCCGCGCGAACGTCAAGCTGACGGCCTCACGCATCACCGGCTACATATTGAACTCCGGCGAAACGATGAAATACGGCCCGCTCGTTACGCCCTTTACCGCGGCGAACGGCTACAGCACCGCGCCCGGTTACTTGCAGGGCAAGACCGTCGATATGGTCGGCGGCGGCGCGTGTCAGGCGAGCTCCACGCTCTACGCTGCGGCGCTCTACGCCAACCTTGAGATCGTGCAGCGCACGAACCACGGCTTCGCGTCCGATTACATCGGCCTCGGCCTCGACGCGACGGTCGCGCAGGGAGGGCCCGAGTTTGAGTTCCGCAACAACACGAATTATCCCATCAAGGTCGTCGCCGAGTACTATGCGAGCGGCGGCAAGAACTACCTGAAGGTGTCCCTCCTCGGCACCAAGGTGGACGATACCTATGTGAAGATCAAGACCGATGTGCTCGAGACCATCCCGTTCTCCGAGCAGATCGTCGAGACCGACGAGCTCGCCCCCGGCGAGCGCAAAGTCGAGCAGACCGCCTACACCGGCTACAAGGTCAAGACCTACCGCAACGTCTACTCCGGTGACGGCAAGCTCATTTCGTCCACGTTCGAGGCGAGCAGCAATTATAAGGCGCGCAACCGCATCGTGCTCGTCGGCAAGTCCGCGGCGGTCACGCCGACGGACCCCACCACGCCTGTCGATCCCGGCACGACCACGCCGACGAACCCGACAACGCCCGTCGACCCCGGTACCACGACTGACCCGGGCACCACAACTGACCCCGGCGTGACCACAGAGCCGCCCGTCGAGCAGGAAAAGCCCGGTTGGCTCAATACGGGGCTCGACCGGTAAAAACAGCAGAACGAGAAAACGGAGAGGCATTTGCCTCTCCGTTTTTACGTTGCTCAAGTGTTATTCGCCGTCCGAGTCCATGTAGAGCTCTTCGGCCTTCTGCTGCGCGGCAATCAGCAGCGCGCTGGCCTCACCATAGTTCTGCTCATCCATTTTCTCCAGCGCGTCTGTGATCGCGTTGAAGAGGAGCAGATACATTGCCTTGTAGTCCGTCATAGAACCACCCTTAGAAAATTATATAACGTTTTGTTATATAGCACAATATAACATTTTGTTTTACGTATACTTCTTTACAGAATCTAAACACGAATTCTGGATGGAGTGAAGCAAAATGTATCGACGCATTCGAGACTTGAGAGAGGACAGTGACCTGACGCAAAAGAGCTTGGCGGACTATCTGAGCTGCTCGCAGGTCTGCTATTCCAACTACGAGACCGGCAAGCGCGACGTTCCGAGCGACGTGCTCATCAGGCTCGCACGGTTTTACCACACGAGCGTGGATTATCTTGTGGGGCTCACGGAGGAGCGGGCTCCTTATCCTAAAAAGAAATAGTACATAGTGCCATGTTCTCGCACGGGTGCGAGGGGGATGCAGCGCGACAGCGCTGCTTTTGTCCCTGCACTGTGCAGGGGGCGGGGGGAAGGCAGCGCCTTTGGCGCTGCACGGAATAAGGGGGCCATTCTCTCACGTGAGAGAATGGCCCCCTTGG
>OJRI01000452.1_pt1 | contig 30322 bp, 24 predicted proteins | sample 1599151 | NCBI WGS metagenome assembly OJRI01 (sample SAMN03922457, study PRJEB24848) | human gut metagenome | isolation source: stool sample | host: Homo sapiens | place: Germany | collected 2009-11
CGCAAACGTGCCGAGGCCTGACAACTATTCAGAACTTGCATCCGATTCAGAAAAAATTTACGCAATTGAGCGTTCTATCGCTGAAGACATCAATGACAACCGGTTTATTCCTTATATTCAACTGCATGAGTTCGAATCTTTTCTTTTCGCTAATAAGACAGGGTTTGAATATTGTTACGGCACGGAAGATAAACGTTGCAAACTTCTCTATGATATAATCAGCGAATACAATAACCCCGAAGAAATAAACAGCACACCGGACGGTGCTCCCTCGAAACGCATGTTGTCCATAATACCTGAATACGATAAAGTTATAGAAGGCAATCTGATAATCCTACAAAACGGCATAGATTCGATTCTCAGGAAATGCCCGCGCTTCAGACAATGGGTGGAGATACTTTGCCAACACCTGGAAGATTGAGCAAATAACCGTGCGGAGCTGTTTGGTTATGTTAGCTATCTTCAGCTCACGCGGGGCGTCACTTCGTTGGTTATTTTGGTCGCATAATGGTTCTTTGTTTGAAATAATTATACGAGCATAAGTCTTCCGCAGAGGATTGACCGACTTTGTTACGTAAAAAAAAGGGGATTAATTTCGTGGTTTGGCGAAAAAACTTTAATTTTGCAGCTATGAAAGAGACAGATGCTGAAACCGGGGCTCTGCCCGGGGTTACGGATACGGGGCTTTGGCGCCTTGTCGTGGAGATTGGCTCCTCGTGGCTCGGAGCGTGGCTCAACCGTGTCGGAGCCGGCGACAACGCTCCCGACGGCGGCGATGGCGTTGAGACCGGGGTTGCTCCGGACGGTGCCGGTGCTTCCCTGCGGCGCGTGGCGCACGCGCAGTGGGACTCCGGCGCCGACTGCCTGCATTGCGTGGAAAACGCCGTCTATGACAACCCCGCGATACTCGACGATTACGAGGCAGACATAGTGCTCACCACCACGCGCTATCTCGCCGTGCCACGGGCCTGGGCCGACAGCGACGAGCTCTCCGTGGCATCTTATTCGGCCGTCTATGGCGCAACGGCCGAGGAAGACCTCTTCGCCGACGACCTCGGAGAGTATGCCGTGCTCTACACCCTGCATCCCGGGCTTAAGCCGTTCGTGCAGCGCACCTTCGCCGGAGCGCGCGTATGTTGCCATGCCGTGCGCTGGGCACGCCACTGTCTGCCTAAGTGCGAGGCCGGTTGCGATGTCTTCGCCAACTTTGCCGGCCGGATGCTCGACGTCCTGCTCTGCATCGACGGCCGCGTGGTTTCACTCTCCACACGTCCCGCCGCCAACGCCGACGAGGCCCTCTACCATATAGCCAACGCCTGCCGCGCCGCAGGGGTGGAAACCTGCGATGCAGCCCTCCACATTGGCGGCGATGATAATGCCTGCGAAGTGGCCGACAGACTGACGCCCTACATCCGCTCTCTTTCACGCATGAAGTACCGGGACGCCGCCGTGCCTGCCGCCGTGGCGCTCTGCGCTTACAGATAACCGTTTTATGAGGATTATACGAGGAAAATACGGCCGTCGCCGCTTCGACGTGCCTAAAAACATAACCGCGCGCCCCACCACGGACTTCGCGCGAGAGAACATTTTCAATGTGTTGGAGAATCTCCGCGACTTCGAAGGCACCGACGCCCTCGACCTCTTCGCCGGGACTGGCGCCGTCAGCTTCGAGTTCCTGTCGCGCGGATGCCGCTCGGTGACGTGCGTGGAACAGGCCATGACGCAGGTCAACTTCATCCGCTCGGTGCAGGCCAAACTCGCCGACGAGAACCTCAGCGTCATCAAGGGTGACGTCTTCAAATACATCTCCACTTGCCGCCGAAAATTCGACTTCATTTTCGCCGACCCGCCCTACGCCCTGGAGCGCTTCGACGAAGTTGTGGAGAAGATTCTTTCGTCAGAAATGATGAAGCCCGGCGCGCTGGTAATCATCGAGCACGGCAAGGACCGCGACTACTCCTCACATCCTCTCTTCCGCGAACGCCGCGCCTACGGCTCGGTGAATTTTTCCATTTTCGAAACATCTAATAGCCAAGAATAAACCATGGACCAGAAAATCAAACTCAACACGATAGAAGAGGCTATCGAGGATTACAAAGCCGGCAAATTCATCATTGTGGTAGACGACGAAGACCGCGAGAACGAAGGCGACCTCATCTGCGCCGCCGAGACGATAACGCCGGAGATGGTTAATTTCATGCTGAAAAATGCGCGCGGCGTGCTCTGCGTGCCCATAACCAACAAGCGTTGCGAAGAGCTCGAGTTGCCTCACCAGGTGGAAGACAACACGTCGATGCTCGGCACCCCCTTCACGGTGACCGTCGACAAGCTGGAAGGGTGCTCCACAGGCGTCAGCATCGAAGACCGCGCCGCCACCATCCGCGCGCTCGCCGACCCCGATTCCACTCCGGAAACCTTCGGTCGCCCTGGCCACATCAACCCGCTCTACGCCCAGGACCGCGGTGTGCTCCAACGCTGCGGACACACCGAGGCCGCCGTCGACTTCGCACGTCTGGCCGGACGTCGTCCCGTGGCCGCACTCATGGAGATAATGAGCGACGACGGCACCATGGCCCGTCTTCCCGAACTGCGCCGACGCGCCGACGAGTGGGGACTGAAGCTCGTCTCCATTGCCGACCTCATCAAATACCGCCTCACCCACGAAAGTCTCGTGGAGAAAGGTGAGGAAGTGGACCTCCCCACCTCCTACGGCCACTTCCACCTGATTCCCTTCCGCCAGAAAGACAACGGGATGGAGCACATAGCCATAATCAAGGGGGACATCGCCGACGGCGCCCCGGTGCTCGTGCGCGTCCACTCTTCCTGCGCCACCGGCGACATCTTCGGTTCCCTACGCTGCGAGTGCGGCGAACAGCTACACCAGGCGCTGCGCAACATCGAGGAGGAAGGGCGCGGCGCACTCATCTACCTCAACCAGGAGGGACGTGGCATCGGCCTGATGGACAAGATAGCAGCCTATAAACTTCAGGAAGGCGGACTCGACACCGTAGAAGCCAACCTGCACCTCGGCCACAAGGCCGACGAGCGAGACTACGGCGTGGGCGCAAATATCCTCCACCAGCTCGGCATCAAGAAGATGCGACTGATGACCAACAATCCCATGAAGCGCGTCGCCCTCGAAGGTTACGGCCTCGAAATCACAGAGAACGTCCCCCTCGAAATCGAGCCCAACGAGTACAACAAATTCTACATGCACACCAAAAAGGAGCGCATGGGCCATAACCTCCATAAAGTAGACTGATTATGAAGAAGATTCTGCTCCCGGTGCTGGGGCTTATCCTTGCCGCCGGTTACGTACAGGGCAAGAAGGTGCTCGACCACACCTCCTTCGACGCCTGGAAGAGCGTCAGCGTCTCTCAACTGAGCCGCGACGGCCGATGGAGCGCTTATGCCGTCAACCCGCAGGAGGGCGACGGCGTCCTCACGTTGCGCAACAACAGCAACGGCAAGACCATAGCCATCGACCGCGGCCACACCCCGCGCTTCACCGCCGATTCCCGCTACGCCGTGGCACTCATCAAACCGCATTTCAAGGATACGCGCCAGGCAAAAATCGACAAGAAGAAAGACTTTGACATGCCGCAGGACTCGCTCGCCATCGTGGATCTGCGCACCGGCAAGGTGACTAAATATCCCCGCGTCATAGGCTTCAAACTCCCCAAGGAGGGTAGCGGATGGGTAGCATGGCAAAGCTGCGACACCACCCTCATCACCGAAAAAGCTCTGAAAGACAAGAAGGCCGGACGCCCGCTGGTGGTGCTTCCCCTCGACGGCGGCAAACGCCAGGTCATCAACTGGGTGAAGAACTACTCCTTCTCGGAAGACGGACGCCGCCTCGCCGCTACGCTGGTGAAGCAAAAGAAGGACACCACCGCCACCAACGGAGTGGGTATCCTCAACCTTCCGGACACCAACTTCATCCTCATTGACCGCGACAAACCATACTACGGCGCACCGGTATTCAACATGGCCGGCGACCGCCTCTCCTACGTGGCTTCGACAGACTCGGCAGATACAGGCACACGCCGCAGCCGCGTCTATCTGGCCGACCTGACGGCATCTCATCCCACTCCCGCCGAAGTGCTCACACAGTTGACGGCCGACGGAGACACCCTCTTCATCAACCAGTACACCGTCCCTAAATTCTCTCACGACGGACGCCGCCTCATAGCCGGAGTGGCGCCATACATCGCCCCCGACGACACCACGATAGTGGACTTCGAGCGCGCCGAGCTTGACATCTGGCGCTGGGACGCCCCCTACACCCCGCCACAGGAACTAAAAAACGTAGAAAACCTGCGCAAGCACACTTTCCCCACCGTCATTGACCTCGACAACATGGGCAATCCCCTCTTGGTCACCGCCAATCCGCTGGTCACCGTGGCGGAATCCGACCGCTGGGACGGCCGCTATGTCATGCTCCGCGACCCCTCGGAAACAGTCATCTCGCAGCAATGGGACTATTCCGCTCCCGAACAGCTCAGTGTACTTGACCTCCAGACAGGAGAACGCCGCAACGCAGGGACCGCCCCGATAGAATGTTCAGACATCTCCCCGGCCGGTAACTTCGTAATCTGGTACACCGACAAGGCTTATTATACCTTTAATAATAAGACCGGCGAAACGGTGGAGATAACCAAAGACATCCCCTATCCCATCTGGGACGAGGAGCAGGACATCCCCCTAATGCGCCAGCCCTACGGCATAGCCGGATGGATGCAGGGCGACGACGCAGTGCTCATCTACGACAAGCACGATATCTGGAGCCTCGACCCGACGGGAAAACGCGCCCCGGTGAACATGACAAAGGGTGACGGCCGCAACACCAACCGCCGCTACCGCTTCATCAAGACCGACCCGGAACAGCGCTTCTTCAAGCCCGGCGAGCAGTTGCTCCTCCAGGTGTTCGACTATACCGACAAGCGCAACGGCTTGGCCACGGCACAAGCCGGCCGCTCCGCCGCGCCATCTCTGAAGGCGCTTGATAAATACTCGTTTACGCAGATCCGCAAGGCCAAAAACGCCGATACTTACGCTTTCCAGAAAGCCAACTTCAACACCTCCCCCGACGTGTGGGTAGCCACTTCCGGAAACTTCGCCGGTGCCAAGAAGGTGACCGACGCCAACCCGCAGATGAAGGACTACAACTGGGGCGACGCACAACTCGTGAAGTGGTACTCCTTCTCCGGCGACCCGACGGAAGGCGTGCTCTACACCCCCGAGGACCTCGACCCCTCCAAGAAGTACCCGATGCTCGTGGTCTTCTACGAACGCAACTCCGAGGAACTCTACCGCCATTACACAATGGAGCCCTCCTGGAGCTGGGTGAACTATCCTTTCTACGTCAGCCGCGGTTACGTCATCTTTGTTCCGGACGTGAAGTATGCCCCCGGCATTCCCGGCGAGAGCGCTTACAACTACATCTGCTCCGGCGTAGAGGAACTGTGCAAGAAGTACCCGTGGATCGACCGCGACCGCATCGGCATCGACGGCCAGAGCTGGGGCGGCTACCAGACAGCCTACCTCGTTACACGCACCGACATGTTTGCCTGCGCCGGCTCGGGAGCTCCCGTGGCAAACATGACCTCCGCTTTCGGCGGAATACGCTGGGGCACAGGTGATTCACGCCAGGCCCAGTATGAAAAGGGACAGTCGCGTATAGGCCGCAACCTCTGGGAAGCGCCGCAGCTCTACATCGCCAACTCCCCGGTCTTCTACGCCGACCGAGTAAAGACTCCGCTGCTAATCATGCACAACGACGAGGACGGGGCAGTGCCCTGGTATCAGGGTATCGAGATGTTCATGGCGCTGCGACGCCTGCACAAGCCTGTATGGATGCTCCAGTACAACGGCGAAGCCCACAACATCCGCGCCCGCAAAAACCGCAAGGACATCACTATCCGCCTCCAGCAGTTCTTCGACCATTACCTGAAAGGCGACCCCATGCCCGAATGGATGAGAAACGGTATCCCCGCCGTCCGCAAAGGACAGGAAATGGGAACCTCCCTCACCGGAGAATAAGAAACTTGAAACAATCTTAATGTAAAAACATCAGGTTCCGCCAGTTATCTCACAAAAGGAACCTGATGTTAAATTTTAATCCTGCAAGAGCTAATCCACTGTCATTAGTCAACTTAGCTAATATAGCTTCTTTAGCTAAGCCAACCTGGCCCTCGAGAAAAGAAAAGATGATAACACTGATAGCCGAATCAAAGTCAATGCGCACCGACCTGCTACCCGTGGAGAACCCCCGGTTCCCGGAAGGTGAAGCCCAGGCCGATGAGATCTGCGCCCGAATAGCCTCCATGAGCGTGGCGCAGATAGCCGAAGCACTGAAAGTGTCGCCGACAATGGCGCTCCGTTCGCGCCAGATGGCCCTCGGATTCCCCGACAAGCGTTTCGGCCTCCCGGCCGTCGACGCCTTTACCGGGGTCGTGTTCCGCTACCTTGACCCGGCGAGTTTCGATGACGCCGCCAGGGACTTTGCCGCACACAACCTGCGCATCGTCTCATCGCTCTACTCGCTGGTGCGCCCCGACGACACGGTGCGTCCATACCGCACGGATTACAGTTCGCGTATAGCGCCCGGCGACGTCCCGCTCTGCCGTTGGCAAAAAGGGAAAAGCACCATCCGCCTCGTCGCCGCGTTGCGCGAAGAGGGAACATCTGAAATCCTCGACCTCATGCCCGCCGAGGCGGCGAAATGTTTCGACTGGAAAGTGCTCCGCAAGTTCGCGAAGCGTCATGAAGTGAGATTGCGCGAGATGGTGGATGCCCATACCATACGCACGCCCTCGTCGAACCGCCTGAAACAGATGCGCGGCCTGCTTCTTCGTGAAATCATCGAGAAACGAATTACCTCGACCGAAGAACTGAAACGGCTCCAAAGCGACAACTTCGCGTATTCCGGGGAGGATGAGGAGAAAGGCGTGCTCACCTTCATTTGCTGAGATTGCCGTCGAAGACTCAACGCCCTTTGTCAGCTGTAGCGGAATGGTGCTTCCCGCGGTGCCTCCGCCGTTTCCCCGGCTTGAAATCGCGAACCAGAAAATCGTAAAACACACTGAGCCTGCCGATGACCTCCTGATCCTCGTCCACTTGACGTCGGAGCTTGTCGGTGCCTTCGCGGTTCGGGAGATTATTGCGCGTCATGACATAGTTTATCGCCATCAGCGCGATTATCATCATACCGATAATCCCGATGATGGCCACTCCCTTGAGGAATGTCATGGTCAGGCTCATTATCATACTTTTATAACGAACTCCCGCCCTTTCCGTTACAGTCGTTAACAGTTTTTAACCACCACTTATCCCCATTATATCAAGAGGTATAGCGCACGTGGAGTAAAAAACGCCATACTTTGAACAATAGCAAAAATGGGACGTTATAATGGTAAGAAAATCTTAATTTAAGAAGTTATGAAAAGGATAATGTTACTGTTTGCGGCAGTGCTGGCGCTTACCGCCGCAATGGCCCAAAAACCCCAAAAGAATGAGCTTAACCAGCTCAAAACTTTCCTTCAGGCACCCTCCGACAGAGGCGTTTCCAACGCACAGGCCCTGAACATCATCGACCTCGGCAACCCGGCTTCGTGGGAAGGGGTGAAGATGGAAAACGGATACATCACGGAAATAGACTGGAGCCACAAGAACCTGGCCGGTGCGCTCAACGTCTCCGGTTTCAAGAACCTGCAACGCATCAACGTCACCGACAACCGCATCTCCTCCCTTACCCTTGACAACGACCCGGCCCTCATCCGCGTCGACGCAGGCCGCAACATCATCTCGGACCTCTCGATAGATAATTGCACGAACCTCCAGGTGCTCCGCGTTTACCGCAACCGTCTCTCGACACTCGACCTTGCTGACTGCCCGTTGCTGACGCGCCTCAACATCTCCGGCAACAACTTCGCAGCCCTCGACGTGAGCAACGCCCCCAACCTCCAGTACCTCAACTGCAACAGCAACCGCCTCGAAGAGCTTTCCCTCTTGCAGTGCACACAGCTCAAAACCGTCTATGCGGGCTACAACGACCTGCGCCAGCTTGTGCTCGACGGCCTCACCAAGCTGCAATACCTCAACATTTCGAGCAACAAAATCTCCAACCTCTACCTCCAGAATCTCCCGAGCCTCTTCTCTATAATGGCCGACAGCAACCACATGACCCAGCTCGCCTTCAACAATTGCCCGGTCCTCAACGACGTCTACGCCCCCTACAACAGCCTCACAGGCATAGGTTTCGAAGGTTGCCCCAACCTCTCTTTCATAAACCTGGCGTGGAACAACCTCACGATGTTCAAGCTCACCAACCAGCAGATGCTGCAACGCGTGGACCTAACCAACAACGACCTGCTGACCGTCGACCTCTCGTTCGACACGAACCTGCAGGTACTCAAACTCGGAGGCAACCCCATGCTTACCAACGTAATCCTCACCGGCGACAACAGCATCCAGCAGATTCACGGCGGATGGGATGACTTCGACGGCATCAACGATATTTGAAATCCACACACTATAAACACCGATTTGCTATAAACGCTAACTGACTGAACCCGCGGCTCCCCACCGCGGGTTAACTTGTCCACAGCACTCTTCGAGGTGTGCGGTTACGCAAGGTTTTTCGGCGTTTGTTTGGTAGTTTCGGCGAAATTTGCTAACTTCGCGCTATATTACCCTTATAGGGCTTATAATAAATGAAGAATATCAGAAATTTCTGCATAATAGCACACATCGACCACGGCAAGTCCACGCTTGCCGACCGGTTGCTTGAATATACCGGCACCGTAGCCCCCAAGGACATGGAAGCACAGGTGCTCGACGACATGGATCTGGAGCGCGAACGCGGAATCACCATCAAGAGCCACGCCATTCAGATGGACTATGAGCTCGACGGCGAGCGCTATACGCTCAACCTTATCGACACTCCGGGGCACGTCGACTTCTCCTACGAAGTGTCACGCTCCATAGCCGCCTGCGAAGGCGCGCTTCTCATCGTCGACGCATCGCAGGGAATACAGGCCCAGACCATCTCCAACCTCTACATGGCCATCGACAACGACCTGGAAATCATCCCCGTCATCAACAAGTGCGACCTCGACAGCGCTAAGCCCGACGAGGTGGAAGACCAGATTGTAGACCTGCTCGGCTGCGACCCCGAAGACGTTATCCGCGCCTCCGGAAAGACCGGTATGGGTGTTCCGGAAATCCTGAAAGCCATCATCGGGCGCATCCCGGCGCCTTCAGGCGACCCCAAGGCACCGCTCCAGGCACTTATCTTCGACTCCGTATTCAACCCCTTCCGCGGCATCATCGCATATTTCAAAATCGTCAACGGCACGATCCGCACCGATGATTTCGTGAAGTTCGTCTCCACTGGCAAGGAATACCACGCCGACGAGATAGGCGTGCTCAAGCTCGACATGGTGCCGAAGAAGGAACTCTCGGCCGGAAACGTGGGCTACATCATCTCCGGCATCAAGACGTCGAAGGAAGTGCGTGTGGGCGACACCATAACCCATGTGCAGAACCCCTGCAAGGAGGCCATCGACGGTTTCGAGGAGGTTAAGCCGATGGTCTTTGCCGGCGTCTACCCCATAGAGACCGAAGACTTCGAGAACCTTCGCGCATCGCTTGAAAAGCTCCAGCTCAACGATGCGTCGCTCACTTTCCAGCCCGAATCGTCGGCCGCCCTCGGTTTCGGTTTCCGCTGCGGATTCCTCGGACTGCTCCACATGGAGATTATCCAAGAAAGGCTCGGCCGCGAGTTTGACATGGACGTAATCACCACCGTCCCCAACGTTTCGTACAAAGTCTACGACAAGAAAGGGGGCATTACGGAAGTGCACAATCCCTCCGGACTCCCCGACGCAACGCTCATCGACCATATCGAGGAACCGTACATCCGCGCCACCATCATCACACGCGCCGACTACATCGGCCCCATCATGACGCTCTGCCTCGGCAAGCGCGGCGAGCTCGTGAAGCAGGAATACATCTCCGGCAACCGCATGGAGCTGACCTTCGATATGCCGCTCGGAGAAATTGTCATCGACTTCTACGACAAACTGAAAAGTATCTCCAAGGGTTATGCCTCGTTCGACTACCATCTGCACGATTTCCGGGAGTCGAAGCTCATCAAGCTCGACATCCTGCTCAACGGAGAGAGCGTAGACGCTCTTTCCACCCTTACGCACGTCGACAACGCGGTGCGCTTCGGACGCCGTATGTGCGAAAAGCTGAAGGAGCTCATCCCGCGCCAGCAGTTCGACATCGCTATCCAGGCCGCCATCGGTGCAAAAATCATAGCCCGCGAAACCGTCAAGGCCGTGCGCAAGGACGTTACCGCCAAATGCTACGGCGGCGACATCTCGCGTAAGCGCAAACTGCTCGAGAAACAGAAGGCCGGCAAGAAACGCATGAAGCAGATAGGCACCGTAGAAGTGCCGCAAAAGGCATTCCTCGCCGTCCTTAAACTCGATTAACCCACTCAGATATGGCATCATACACACCACCTATTGATGAAAAGAAGCTCGTGGCCGACCTTCAGGACGAGAAGACGTCCAGGCAGGCTTTCGACACTCTCATGCGCACCTTCGGCGAGCCGCTGTACTGGCAGATAAGGCGCATGGTGGTGAACCACGACGATGCCAACGACCTTCTTCAGAACGCCCTCATCAAGGCGTGGAACAACATCGGCAACTTCCGCGGCGAGGCCAAACTCTCCACATGGCTATACAAGATAGCAACCAACGAGGCCATCAATTTCATAAACCGCGAACGGCAGCGCAACACAATGAACGTCAACAGCGAAGACGCCTCTTTCCTGCTCGACAACATCGAGGCCGACGAATACTTCGACGGCGACGAGATACAGCTCGCCCTGCAAAAGGTGATAGCTAAACTCCCTGACAAGCAGCGGCTTGTCTTCAACATGCGTTATTTCGACGAAATGAAATACGAGCAGATTTCCGAAATTCTCGGCACCTCGGTAGGCGCCCTTAAAGCCAGCTACCACCACGCCGTGAAGAAAATAGAGAAAGAGTTCTCCGACCTGAATCCCTGAGCCTATTGACGTTAGCTAAAGTTAGCCATCTTAGTCGGCCCGAAGCCGCCCTTTCCCGGCACTTATTGGCTCATCGGGCTTATTTGGTCTGTTCCCAGAGTTTTTATAAGAGCAGTTCCATCCAGCAAGAAAACACATAAACAGAGCCGACTTCGCAGCCGGCTCTGTTTATGTGTTTTCCATAATACTTATATTAACTAACCTAACATCATGAAACGATTTTCTTACTTCTTTGTCTTTATAACAAAGCGTAAGAAAGAAAGGTTCAGCCCTCCCCTCTTTTTTTCATTTTTTAGCACAAACTCCGCAAACACCCCTTCCGCCATCAACTAAGTCTGCACCAGCCAAACCCTAACCCACAGGAACAAGTGGTTTGCCGTATCCAAGCGTGTTTTTTGTAAACATGGCCAAGGCTTGCCCCGGCTGCCGGACGCGGCATAAGTCCGGCTGCCAGATAAAACCACGCAAACGAAGGGAAAAGCAAAACAAAAGCCCCGCCGGAAAGGGCAGGGCTTTATGCGGGGTTGGAAATTGTATTATTTTACTTGGCTATCAGCTTGACGGTCTTCTGGCCATTGTTGAGCAGGTAGACGCCTGCTGCGGGCAGTGTGAATGAACCGTCGGCGATAGTAGCGATGTGGCGACCGGTGATGTCAAAGACTTTAACCGGTGCCGGCGAAGCAACTGTCAGCGTACGGCCGATGAGGCTGTACGAGAACCCGGCATCGCTGCCGATACCGTTGATGCCGGACATGGCGTTGATTTCCAGTTTGGCAGGGATAGAAGAATCCTTCACGTCGCTGCCTTCGGGAATAGTCAGTTTGAGTATCACCTTGCCGTCATAGTTGTATTTGAAGTTTGCGGGAGAGCAGAACCAAACGTCATTTTCGCCGACTGCTACGTCCTCGGCGCCGGCTCCGAAGGCGTAATCCCAGGTGCCGTCCCAAATTTTCCATTCGCCCTGAATGCCATTTTCAAGCGTCAGGGTATAGGCGTCGTTATCCTGTATGAATCTGTAAGCAGGATCGGTGTCGCTCCAGGCGCCGAAGTTCTCGCCCACGATGTAGAGGTCGCGGCCATACCCGCTCTCGATGTCGCCCTCAAGGGTTGTGGAAACCTGGAGGATGATATTGCCGGTTGCTGCGTCACGCTCTATGTTTGTGAACTCTACACCCATCTCTTTGCCCGTGCGGGTAGTGAAAGAGGGAACTGTCTCGACAGTGAACGAGGTATTGTTGCTTGTGCCGGGGAAGCAGTCGCCCCTGACAGTGGTGACTCTGGTATTGTTGTCAGCCTCAATGATATCCACGCGCTGGTGTGAGGCCGAAGTGTTCACCTGGTTGTATGTCCAGCTTTGTTTGGAGTAATCGATGCGCCATACCAGCATACCGGAATTGGGGATGTATTTGTCCCATCCGGTCTGGTTACGTGCCTCAATGAGCATGAACTCGTTGCGGTTGGTGGTGGGGACGAGCCAAGCCTGATTGGTCTCGATCGGTTCGAGCACAATTTCGCGCTCGCCGGTTCCGGAGAAGCGTTTGGGCTCGAGCCAGCCGAGTGAATAACGCTCGAAGACGCCGTAGTTCGGCGGAGTGCGTCCGTTGTTGTTGTATGGGCCGCCGTCCATAGTGGACCATGTGCCGGGAGTGGGCTGGAGTTCGCCCTGACTGCCGTAAATGGTATACCTAACGTCGTAGAGGTCAGGAAGACCCATCACGTGGCTGAACTCGTGGCAGAAAGTACCCACGCCGTCTGCTTTCTTTGTGCCGTAGTCTATCTCGTTGCTGCAGGCGTAGCGGTCCAGCTTCACTCCGTCAAGAGTGAGGTTCCTGGTATAGCTGAGATTGTAAGAGTGCGGCCAGATGGTGTTGGCGAAACGGGTTGTAGCCGGGGTGTCGGCCTCGCCGTAACCTGCGTAGAAGACGTAGATATTGTCCACGACGCCGTCGCCGTCGTTGTCATATTTCGAGAAGTCCACCTGATCGTCGAGAAGCTGGCAGGCTTCTATAACCATCTCCTCGGGCGCCTTGTCGTTGCCGGCATAGTCGTTGCCGCCGTAGTATGCCATGTTCTTAGACACCTTCACGGGTCCGTAAAGGTCGAACTTCGGTGTAAACTTGCCGTAGGAGTTCTGTTCCATGAAGTCGAGCACGGAACCGGTTGCACCGTTGGTGGAGAATCCCTTCTGGTTGAGCATATTTTCGAAATATTCGTAAGCATTGGTAGTGGTGAAGGGAGTATCGTTGAACTCTACCAGAATTACGAGCACGTTCGGGGAGCCTGTGGAGGGGAACTCGTTGAAAAGGAGGTTTATGCCCTGGGAGTTGAGGGCTTTTGCGGGAGCCTGGCGGCGCGCGTTGCTGACGGCCATTTTCTCGCGGCGCAAGTTACCGACTTCGATGTCGGTGGTTTCGGCGAGCTGCAGCGATGCCGTCTTGTCTATGCCCTGAAGGAACGAGCGGTCGTCGGCACTGCGCTGGTCCACTGCCTTGGCGCGGCGTCCCGTGGAGACTATGGTCTCGCCGTTAACTGTTGCATAATTAAGGTATCCCTGTTCGTCGAGAACCAGGATATATCCGTCTTCGGAGAGCACGCGGTGTGCGAATTCGTCGCCTACCTTATAAGTAGGAATCACCGAGCCATCGGGTTGTTCGGTAAGAATTATACCTCTTTTGGCCGGTTTGGCGTCGGCTGCCTGGGGCACTGCCAATGCCGCACCCAGAAAGAGGGCACACATCGTGGTGCTGAGCAGTCCGCTTTTGCGAATGATGGTGTTGATTGCCATGTTCGGTCTTGTACTGTTAAATGATGCTATTAATTGGTTTAGATTTTAAGATACCCAAGGAAAGCCGACAGCCTCCGAGAGACTGACTGCTTCGTTTGAACGGTTAAAATTAATAATTTATTGGCAATCCACCAAACATATAGGGGCAAAAAAAGAGTAGCAAAACGCATTTTTAGCATTTTGCCACCCACTTATACTTGTTTTAAATATTTACAACTACAATCGGTTGCTATTTGCTATTATCCATTTTTTACCATTCGTAGCTTACGTTCACGCCGAGAGCGTTAAGAGTGACATTGTTGCGGCTGTTGTACCAGTAGTTGGAGGTCAGCAACTGGTAGGTGACACCGAAGTTCAACGCCTGGCTCGTGTTCTTGCTGCTTACCGGGACGCGAAGACCCATCGAGGGTTTGAGGTAGAAGTATTCGTTGTTGGTCAGGAATCCGTCGCCGATGGCCACATAATCCTTGCCTACAAGGAAAGAGCAACCTATGCGCACGTCAATGAAGAATGAGGGGGAAGAGACACCGCCTATGTTGAACCGGAAGTCGGAGAAGAGGGGAATCATCGCCGAGGTCTTGGTGCTGGAATGGTTGGTGTCAAAATCGGAGGAAGGATCCCACTGCCCCCAGCCGTCGTTGGTGTGCGAAAACATCACATCCACACCGGCGCCGACACCCATAAAGAACCAATTGGAGTATTTGAAGCCCTGTGTGGTGGAGAACTCCAGGAAGTCGGCCTTGTTGTTGCCCACTCCCTGCACATAGGATGTTTCGACGAAACCTTTGTAGTTCAACGAGCCGGAAAGGGCGGGCTGAATCAGCTGCGGGATCTGGTTTGCTATCTGGTAATATTGGGCCGAGGCGGGGAGGGCTACCGCAGCAGCTCCGAGCGTCACAAGTGTGAGGAGTCTGTTCATAACGATATTCTTTTTATTTTAAGTAAATGGTCATACAATACTTCGGTTATTTTTTGAGAATTTGTTAACGGCTCCGAGGAGCCAAGTGTTTAATCCGTTAAAAATCTGATGTTTAGCATGAAAATTTAACACTAAAAATTTGGTCAAGTCGCTGATTTTCAGTAACTTTAAGGTTATTCTACGACACTTAAAGACATGCTGATTTTCGAACTACTTGACCAATATGAGGGCATCTGCCGGAGAGCTTTCTTCGGTTGCGCTACAAAGTTAAACAAAACTTTCAAAGCAAACATCATCGAGATACTGATTTTAATCATGTGCATACCGCGAAAGATAAACTTTCTTCAACTTGGACGCTATGGGAGGCGTAAGGAACAGCGATACCGCCAGACATTCCGTAAGGATTTCGACTGGCTGTGCTTCAACATGAATCTCGCTGCCGACCGTTTCCAGTATGGCATGAAACGACTGGCTATCGCCATCGATCCTAGCTATGTCTCCAAAGCGGGCAAAAAGACAGACCATGTCGGTCGGTTCTGGTCTGGATGTGCTTCGGCTGTGAAGCATGGACTTGAGATACTTGGTATCGCTGTGGTCGATGCAGACATCAAGGACGCGATGATGCTTCGTGCCGTGCAGACTCTTAACGCGACAGAACTTAAAGCCAAGGATATGACGTTGAGCCAGTGGTATCTGTCAGTATTGGAGAAGTATAGTACTGATTTATTGAAAATCACTTCATTGCTCGTTGCCGATGCCGCTTTCTCCGTACTGCCGTTTGTCGAGGGTCTGAAAGAAATCGGCTTCTCACTGATAAGCCGTCTGCGTTCCAATGCCGTGCTGTATTACATTTACGAAGGCCCGCGAACCGGCAAAAGAGGACGCCCCAAGACCAAGGATGGCAAGATTGACTTCTCCAATCCCGACAAAAGCAGGATGACCCGGCTTGACATCGCGCCCGAGGAGGGCGAAGCATTTGAACTTGTGGCATGGTGCAAGTCACTGAAGCAGAAAATACGGCTGGTAATCCATTATCTGCCCGGAGGTGTACACCGACTGTATTTCTCAACAGACACCTCTGTCTGTGGCAAAGATGTCTATGACATATACCGGACACGGTTTCATATCGAGTTCTGTTTCCGTGTCGGTCACCAGTTCACGGGATTGCTCGACTGTCAGGCTCGCAATGAAAAGGCTTTGGATTTTGCCTACAACGCTTCGCTTGCCGCCGTCAACATCACTAAGGTGCTCAGCAAGCAGACGAAGATGACCTTTTCTATTGGTCAAATTAAGTCTCTGATGGTCAACGCTCATTTCATAAAAAGATTTTTTGACCTGAGCGGAATTGACCCGAACAAGACTTTAAATGCTAAACTTGTCAAAGAACTCTTTGGCTTGGCGGTAGATGCCGCTTAGCCTATGAATAATTTTTTAACGAACTATTGTCATATTAAACCGATACTAAATGAAAGGTTAATCTCACATATCATAAACTTGGCCTTTTTGGCGCTTTCATCCAAGTTTCATCAGTCGCGATGCCCGCATCGCTCCTTCTTCAACTCGATGAAATCGCTCAAAAATGCCGAAGTTTCTGATATGTGTTTAATCTGACCATTTACTTATTAACAAACCTCGCGCCGAATAGTTAGCGCGGTTCCTCGGAATCGGGGTACCGAAATGCTTGTTATGCCACGGTCTCAGTCTTCGCAGGTCATTTCGCCGCGCAAGGAACGTTCCATCTCGCTCTTCACCTCGTCGGGGGAGAGTCCCTTGCCGAAGAGATACATCAGCTTGGTGATGGCGGCTTCGGAAGTGAGGTCACGGCCGGAGATTACGCCGGCGCGGGCCAGCTCGTAGCCGGTAAGGTAGCGCATCGGGTGCACCGAACCGTTGGAGCACTGCGTGATGTTGACGATCACCAGGCCGCGTGCCACGGCTTCGGCTATGGCGTCGATAAACCATTTGTCCGTGGGACCGTTGCCGGCGCCGAAGGTCTTGAGTACCACCCCCTTTATTCCGGGAGTGGCGAGCAGATAGCGCACGGTGCTCTCGCTGATGCCGGGGAAGAGGTCGAGGTAGAGCACGTTCGGGTCCATCTCGTAATGCACTTTCAGCGGGCCGGTGACGGGCTGGCGCCACAGAGCCTCCTTGGCATACTGGATGCCGAGGCCTATCTTGGCCAGATGCGGGTAGTTGTTAGACTTGAAGGCGTTGAAATTGTCAGCGCTGTATTTGGTACTACGGTTTCCGCGCCAGAGGTAGTTTTCGAAGAGGATGGCCACTTCGCGCACTATGTGGCGCCCGGTGCAGTCGCGGGCGGCAGCCACCTGGAGTGCAGTGATGAGGTTTTCTTCGCCGTCGGTGCGCACTTCCCCGATTGGGAGCTGCGAGCCGGTGATGATTACGGGTTTGTCAAGGTTCTCGAACATGAAACTCAACGCCGAGGCGGTATAGGCCATAGTGTCGGTGCCGTGCAGGATAACGAAGCCGTCGTAGAGGTCGTAGTTACGGTCGATGTGTTGTGCAATTTCGGCCCAATGTCCGGGGTTCATCGCCGAGGAGTCCAGCGGGTCGTGGAACTGGATATTGTCAATGTCGAAGTCAAGAAGCTTGATTTTGGGAACATTTTCAATCAGGTGGTCGAAATTGAAAGGTTGGAGCGCATGGGTAGTAGGGTTCTCTATCATTCCGATAGTTCCCCCTGTGTATATCACAAGAATTTTGGTGCGAGGCATCAATGTGTCGTTCATGGTGCAATACGGTTGTTCGGTGCAAAGGTAACATATTGCAAGCAACCGTACAAATTTTTAGGGAGAAAAATTGAGGTAAAGTGATATTTTTTTATTTTTACGGGGTTAAAGAGGCAAAATCCCCGGTCGCCAATGGCAAACCGGGGATTGTTTTTCACTAAATCGACGAGCGGTTCAGGATTCGAGATACCAACGGGTGAGGCGGTCTATGCCCTCTTCGAGCTCTACGGTGTGGCGCCAGCCGAGATTATGTATCTTGGTTACATCGCAGAGTTTGCGCATCGTGCCGTCGGGCTTGGTGCTGTCCCACTCTATGCGGCCGTTGTAGCCGGCCGATTTTGCGACGAGCGCCGCCGTCTCGGCGATGGTGTGCTCTACGCCTGAGCCGATGTTTATGTGGCAGTTGCGCACTTCGGGATCGGTGCCGCGCACGTCGTCGAAGTCGATGTTTTCGAGAACATAGACCGAAGCGTCGGCCATGTCGCGGCTCCACAGGAACTCGCGGACAGGCGTTCCGGTGCCCCACAGGCGGAGCACGCCGGGCATGATGCCGTATTTCTCGAGTATGGCAACTATCGCGGAGGCAGAGGCGTTGCCGTCGGTTCCCTCCACCGGGCGGCGGTCAAGGTCGCGGCGTATCTCCGCCATGTCGCCTTCCATGAGGGCTTTGGCAAGATGCACCTTGCGGATCATGGCCGGCAAGACGTGGCTCGTCTCGAGATTGAAGTTGTCGCCCGGACCGTAGAGGTTGGTGGGCATGACGGCTATGTAGTCGGTGCCGTACTGGAGGTTGAAACTTTCGCACATTTTCAGGCCGGCTATCTTGGCTATGGCATACGGCTCGTTTGTATATTCGAGCGGCGAGGTCAGTAGCGCGTCTTCGGTGATGGGTTGCGGCGCCTCGCGCGGATAGATGCAGGTACTGCCCAGGAATAGGAGCTTCTTCACGCCGTGGCGGTAGCTCTCCCCTATCACGTTCTGCTGGATCTGGAGGTTCTGCCAGATGAAGTCGGCGCGGTATTTAAGGTTGGCCATTATGCCTCCCACATGCGCGGCTGCAAGTACCACGTATTCAGGCTTTTCGCGGTCGAAAAACTCGCGCACGGCCACACCGTCGAGCAGGTCGAGTTCCTTGTGGGTGCGGCCTATGACATTGGTATAACCGCGCTCGCGGAGCGACTCCGAGATAGCAGAGCCGACCAGGCCCCGGTGGCCGGCCACATAGATTTTCGCGTCCTTAGCAATCATGGCAGTCCTTTTTTACCAGTTCCACATCGGAGGCCACCATGAGGCGCACCAGTTCCTCGAACGACGTCTTGCGCGGGTTCCAGCCGAGTTTTTTGCGTGCCTTTTCGGGATTGCCGAGCAGCGTTTCCACTTCGGAAGGACGGAAGAAACGAGGGTCTACCTCCACCAGAACGCGTCCGGTGGCGGTGTCGATGCCCTTTTCGCCGAGTCCCTCCCCTTCCCAGCGCAGGTGGATGCCTACATGGCGGAAAGCCAGGGTGGTGAACTCGCGCACAGAATGCTGTTCGCCGGTGGCTATGACGTAGTCGTCGGGTTCGGGTTGCTGCAGGATGAGCCACATGCACTCCACGTAGTCGCGGGCATAACCCCAGTCGCGCAGGGCGTTGAGGTTACCGAGATACAGCATATCCTGCTTGCCGGCGGCTATGCGCGCGGCCGCGAGGGTGATTTTCCGGGTCACGAAGTTCTCGCCGCGGCGCTCGCTCTCGTGGTTGAAGAGAATGCCGTTTGAGGCGAACATGCCATAGCTCTGGCGGTAGTTTTTCGTTATCCAGTAGCCGTAGAGCTTGGCGCAGGAGTACGGGCTTTGGGGACGCATCGGGGTGGTTTCGGTCTGAGGCATTTCGGCCACCTTGCCGTAGAGTTCGCTGGTGGAGGCCTGGTAGATGCGTGTCACCTTCTCGCGGCCCAGAATACGCACGGCCTCGAGCAGGCGCAGCGTGCCTATGCCAACTACATCGGCAGTATATTCCGGCACCTCGAACGACACCTTGACATGGCTCTGCGCCGCCAGGTTGTAAATCTCGTCGGGCTCCGTCTCCTTGATGATGCGGATGAGCGACGAGGAGTCGGTCATGTCGCCGTAATGGAGGTGGAGCAGACGCTTGCGGTGCATGTCGCGCACCCACTCGTCGAGGTAAAGGTGCTCTATGCGTCCGGTGTTGAACGAGGAGCTGCGGCGCATCACTCCGTGCACCTCATACCCTTTTTCGAGGAGAAACTCGGCCAGATACGAGCCGTCCTGGCCGGTGATTCCGGTTATCAATGCTGTTTTCATACTTTATCACAGTCTGAGTTTCAATTCGTTAAGTGAAGAAATAAGAGGGACGTCGGTCTGCGGCTGCGCGTGTATGTTGCCCTTGCGGGCACGCAGGCACAGACATTCCCACCCGCGGCTGCGCGGCACCGTGAAGTCGCGCGCGGGATTGTCTCCTATATATATATAACGTGCGGCGCAGGGATAACGGTTTTCCACGGCGGCGAAATTGCCGGATTCCGTCTTCCGGGCGCCGGTTTCTCCGGAGATGAGGATGTCTTCGGGAAGGAAAAATCCGGAGACGCCGAGGGCGCGGAGTTTGGCGCGCTGCGTCAGCGAGCGCCCGTCGGTTATCAGGGCGCGGGGAATACCGCGGCTTTCCAGTTCGCACAATATTTCCAAAGCGTCGGGCCACGGCGTAAGCTTTTCCGGCTGCCACGAGCGGTAAAGGGCAACGAGCGCCGGGATACTTCCGGGATAACTCAGGGAGTTGGCCGCCATGTAGGCTTCGAGGCGGTCGAACGGATTTTCGCGATGCGTCAGGGCATCGGACATCAGCTTTTCGATAGCTGCGGAATGACCGGCGAACTGCGACTGCGAGGCCACGAGGCGGTAAGCGCCAACAGCCCATTCGCGCTCCGGAAACAGTGTGTCGTCAAGGTCGAAGACCACTACCGTACCCCCGTATTCCTCACACTCGGTCATAATTCTTCGGTCCTTTCCTGAATGAACCACCGCGGTCGGCGTTTCACCTCTATATATATTTTACCGATGTATTCGCCGATAATTCCCACCGCCATTAGCAGGATGGAGCCGAGGAACCACACCGAAAGCATCAGTGAGGTCCAGCCCTGTATACTGTCGCCGCGGAAGTAGGAGATGAAGACGTAGAGCGCCACCGCCACGTCGAGGATGAGCAACACCAGCCCGACGATGAAGATGGCGCGTATGGGACGCGAAGTGAAGGAGGTTATACCGTCGAGGGCAAGAGACACCATGCTGCGTCCGGCATACTTGGAGCGTCCGGCCACGCGCTCGGCGCGGTCGTATTCCACCACGGCGGTTTTTCCGCCGAGCAACGGCAGCAGCCCGCGTAGATATAGGTTGGCCTCGCCGTATTCCGCCAAACGGCGAAGCACCGTGGCCGACATCAGGCGGAAGTCGCTGTGGTCGCGCACGTTGTCGGCGGCGAGCTTGCTGCGCACCGAATAGAAGGCACGTGCGCTCCAGCGTTTGGCACGCGAGTCGGTGTCACGTGAACGTCGCACGCCGTAGACAGTATCCGCTCCGTTGGCAAACTCGCCGAGCATCATGGGAATAACCGAGGGGTCGTCCTGCAGGTCGGCGTCGAGGGTGAGCGCGGCGTCGCAACGGGCGGCCACCTCTTCGAGCCCTGCCATTAGGGCCGTCTGCTGGCCGCAGTTTCGTGCCAGCCGCAGCCCGGTGATGCGCGGCGTCAGCGATGCGCCGCCGGTGATTATGCTCCACGTGGTGTCGGTGCTCCCGTCATCGACGCACAGTATGGCACTCTTTGCCGCAATCTTCCCTTCCGTAGAAAGGCGGTCGAGCAACGCCGTCAGGCGCCGCAGCGTCTGCGGCAACGCGTCTGCCTCGTTGTAGCAAGGCAATACCAAAAATATTTTAGGCCGGTTCCGTTCCATATTTTGCCACAAAGTTAGTCATTATTTCGCGAACAGCCAAGATCCGGGGTCGCTTCATCAAATAATCCGCGAGGTTCGTCATATTTATTGCTTTATATTTGCCCAAATACGAGATTTTTTACTAAATTTGCAACGTAAACGGAACGGGAAAAACCGGACCAAAAGAGACCAGAACCGACCAAAAACTCATAAATCTACCGAAAAATGTCAACGACACGCATCTTTCCGATCTACACCTTCTTTTGGGAATGCACCCTGCGTTGCAACCTGGAGTGCCGCCACTGCGGCAGCGACTGCCTGAAGCGCTCGGAAAGCCACGACATGCCGTTCGCCGACATTGAACCGGTGCTCCGCTCCATCCGCGCACACCAACCCGGAACCCGCTGTGTGGTACATACCATCGGGGGTGAACCCCTGGTGCGCAAGGATCTGCCGGAATGCGGACGCAAGATTACGGAGATGGGATTCCTGTGGGGAACGGTATCGAACGCGATGCTACTCGACGGCCCCATGATGCGCGAACTCTCGAAATCGGGACTGCGCTCGCTGGCAGTAGACCTCGACGGGCTGCGCCCCGAACACGACTGGCTACGACGCCAGCCGGGAAGCTTCGACAAGGTGTTCGACGCCATAGCCCACATACGCCGTGCCCCGCACCTCACCTGGGATGTCATCACCTGCGTCAACCCTCGCAACATCGACTCCCTGCCGGAACTGAAACGCCTCCTGACAGAGGCCGGTGTGCCACAGTGGCGCTGCTTCGCCATCGCCCCTATGGGACGCGCCAAGGACGAACTCGGGCTGCAACTCTCCGCCGACCAGGTACGCCAGCTCATGGAGTTCATCGTCGAAACGCGCCACGAGGGCAAGATCAACCTCAGCTTCTCGTGCGAAGGCTATCTGGGCGACTACGAGAAACGCGTGCGCAGCTACGGCTACAACTGCCAGGCGGGCATCTCCTGCGCTTCGGTCCGCGAGAACGGCGACATCTCGGGTTGCCTCTCCATACGATCACATTACACGCAGGGCAACATCTATCAGGACGATTTCTGGGATGTGTGGGTGAACCGCTTCGTGCCTTTCCGCACCTTCGACTGGCGCCGCAACGGCGACTGCCGCGACTGTGACGTTTTCCTCAAATGCAAAGGTGGCCCGATGCACCTGCGCGACGACGAGGGAAACCTCATGCTCTGCAATTACCAACGATTATTCAAACAAAACATATAACGTAAAAACTCAGGAAGTTATGAACGACGACACTTACAACATGATGAGCCACAAAGCTCCGAAGAGCCCCCGACACGGTGACAACCAGGCCGCTAAAATAGCCGCGGTAGCCGGTGGAGCAGCCATACTCGGCGCCGGCGGCGCTTACGCAGTGACACATCTCCCCCAAGGAGAAGAGCAGGATGACAAGGATGAACAGAAAGTGGAAGAACAGCCCAAGGCTGAAGAGCAAAACGAACCCACCACAGTGATTGAACACCACTACCACGAAGCCCCCGTCCACATAGTGGAACCCACAGACCTCTCAGAAGAGCCGCAGATTGACTCCATCATGGAAACCATCGACAACGAAGACGGCGACCAGCCCGGAGTAAACCTCGGCACAGTCAATATGATTCCGCCTAATATCTTCGGCTCAGAGCCTGTAACAATCGTAGATCCCGGCGCCGACCCCGGTTATGAGCCCGGTTATGAGCCCGGTAATGAACCCGGCATAAATCCCGGTGCCGACCCCGGTAATGAACCCGGCATCGATCCCGGTTTCAATCCAGGCGGAAACCCCTCTGGTCCTGCCGTATTACCGACCAACATCGACGGTCCCGAACCCGAACCGGATCCTTACCCCATCATGGAATACGCAGGCCCGGATCCAGATCCGGAACCTTGGGAAGACGACATCTTCACAGACATCGACGACGATATAGACATCGACGCTGAAACTGACATCGTTGACTTCTGAAGGATTCCACCATATTTTAGTATCGCCACCTCGGTCGCCGCTTCGGCGCCCTGGGTGGTTGAACGCTTTTATGGCATCCACTATTATTCACGCCGGTCAAGCAACTGAGTGTCATCGCTTTACTCAAGATTCATCAGTTTTCTTGACATTCTTTCCTTGCCTCTCTTTCCGACTCCTTTCCTCCTCTGACTGACGTCATTCATCACTTTCCATACCATACAATTGAAATGAAACAGAAATACGGACTCCTCCTCGCCCTGGGAATAGCGGGCGCCGCCGGAATAACCGGCTACAGCATCCCCGCTGCGGAATACCCCGCCCCGCAAGTCTCGTACTACGAAGATGAGGAGGAAGCCCCATCGCCCGAAGTATACGATTTCCACTGCGGCCAAGACACCGTCGACATCACAAGTATGCTGTCGGTTCTGGAACCGTATGCAGACGAGCCGATGGGCAAACTCCTGTGCCGCGCCGCCGAACTGCTTGAAGGTCGCCCCTACGTGGCAAACACTCTCGGCTATGACGACAAAGCGCTGGTTATCAACGTACACGGTCTGGACTGTGTAACCTTCGTGGAATCATGCTACGCACTTGCCAACACTGCGCGCTCCGGCTCCGGTTCGTGGCGCGACTATGCCCGCAGCATCGAGAACATACGCTACCGCCGCGGCCGCCGCGTGGACTACGCCTCGCGCCTTCACTATGCCACCGACTGGTTCGGCGACAACATCTACCGCGGCAACATCACCGACATCACACCCACTATCGCGTGTCACCGCTCCGTGCTCAAGACGCTCGACTTCATGACCAAACACCCGGATTCGTACCCCGCCTTCAAGGATAAGGAGCAACTTCAGAAATGCCGCGACCTGGAGATGGGCTTCCGCTCGATGAAGATTCCTTACATACCTAAATCGGCTGCCGGCGAAAAGGCTGTTGTCGAGGCTCTCGAAGACGGCGACATGATCAGCTTCGTATCCAACAAAGAGGGTCTCGACTCAAGCCATGTGGCGCTGTTGCGCAAACGCGACGGCAAGCTCTACATGATGCACGCCTCCTTGAAGAAAGGTAAAGTCACCTTCGAGACAGCCCCGCTTTCCGACTATTTCAAATATTCCAAAAAGGATTCCCCCGGATTCCGGGTGGTCCGTTTCAAATAACGCAAGTTTCTCCCCGTGTTTTGGCGGGGACACCTAAAAACGCACCTATTATGCCACAGCCGCTCCTCTCCTTCATAATAACGATACGTCCGCACCAGCGCGTATTGCGCCGCTGCATCTCCGCCATCACTTCGCAGACTTTCACCGACTTCGAGGTGATAGTCTCCGACCTTTCGGACCACGGTTACCAAAAGGTGATGATAAAGCGCCTCTGTCCCGGGTCCGACAACGTAAAATACGTGGCAACGCAGCCGCAGATTTCTCTGTGGGAACAATTGCGTCTCTGCGTCGGCAATACATCCGGGAAGTACATTATCTTCATCGACACAGATTCGTGGCTCGACACCGACACGGCGGAAACGCTCGTCTCCGCCATGGAGGAGCGCAACATAGACCTTGCGGAGATGCAGACACGCTACCGCGAAAGCGTGCTTAAAAAACGCGGCGCCGAAATGACACAGGGGCTTTCGGAACTCAGCGACACCATCATTTCGGGACAAGAGCTCAGGCAATACATCCGCTTCATCGGCGACGGGAGCTACCTCAATCCGCAGATTCATAACAAGATATACCGCCGTGAACTGTTCTCGGAGGCCTTCGCCATATCCTTCCCCGGGAAGGCCGGTTGTCAGGAATTGCTCAATATACAGTATATGCGCGCGGCACGGTCCATGCTCTTCCTCTCATATGCCGGACTGAATTATAACCGCACGTCGGCCGATTGCCGCCCGGACTACCGCTCGCTGGAAGACGCCAAGCATACCTATTCCTACAAGCTGCTCTGCAACCAGGATCGCTCGTGTGCCGCCACGGAGCTTCTCGACCGGCTGCAACGGCACATGCGGTATCTCATCCAGGAACAGGGATGGACACGCGAAGCTGCGAAATTCTTCCTTGACCGCGAGCTTAAAGACCAGCGCTACAGCGAAGCCGGACTCTCCCAAACCGCCGACGAGATAGTGTCTGCCATACCGCAACGCAGCCCAGGCCAGACCCTCCACCTGATTCTCAAATCCTCCTGACCTTTCCGCTTTAGCCCGGACGGAGAATAATAAAGCAAAAGCAGCTGAGGAGCCGCAGGCTCGCTTAGCTGCTTTTGGTTATTTGAGGTTGCTTTTTTTTGCTGTCGCGGATTATTTGCCGCTTAGGTTGAAGCGGTAGGTGGTGCCTTTGAAGTTGACCATGCTTCCGGAGATGGAGAGTTTGTTGCCGCTCAGGTGGTAAGTACCGGACCAGTTGCCGCAGTTCTCGCCCATATCATTGTATTCCGAGATATAGAGTTGGCCTTGCGTCTGGCCGCCGCTGCGTTCTCCGGAGATGGTGAGCCAGCCGCCGGCACCCTTCATGCGTGTATAGCGGTATTTGCCCGAGATGTAATTCCCGTCGATGTTGAGCTGCATAACCACGCCATATTTGCCCACGCTGCCGCTCAAGGAATAATTGCCTTCCAACGGACGTTGCATTTCCTCCTTTGCCATCTCGGGAGGTTCCGGTGCCTTAGGTTGTGCTACGGGTGCCGGAGTAGCAGAAGCAGTGTCTACATTGACAGTCCTGGTTTCAACCACTTCGGTATTCTCTGTTTCCTGCGGCGTCGGCTCCTTGTCCTTTACCAGATAGACAACGAGCAACGCCACGACAATGACGAGCAATACGGCTATCACGATGAGAGCCGCCAACACTCCATTGTTCTTTTTCGGAGGGCGGGGATAATTGCCCTGGCCTCCAGTGTACATTTGAGTTTCCGACACACTTAATATGTTTGTTATGAATTATTTACCGCTAAGGTGGAAGCTGTAGGTGTCACCTTTGTAGTTCATCATGCTTCCGGAGATTGAGAGTTTGTTTCCGTTCAGCGAATAGGTTCCTGACCAGTTACCGCAGTTTTCGCCCATATCGTTGTATTCGGATATGTAGATTTCGCCCGACGAGTCGCCACCGCTGCGATTACCTGAGACGGTGAGCCAACCGCCGGCACCCTTCATGCGGCTGTAACGGTATTTTCCGGAGACATAATCACCGCTGATGTCAAGCTGCATGACTACGCCGTATTTGCCCACGCTGCCGCTCAAGGAATAGTTGCCTTCCAGCGAGCGCTGAACCTCCTCCGCGGGCTCGGGAGCGGCTTCGGCTGCCGGAGCTTCGGTTGTGGTCGTAGGCGTGGAATCGGGAGTTGTCGCAGAGGCCGCATCGGTTGATACTACTGCCGTAGTATCTTCTACCGCACCGGTCTCCTTATCGTCGTTCTTATTGAGAATCAACGCGATAAGCACGCCGATGACAATAACCAGAACTATTGCTACGGCGATGATGATTATCTTTACGGTACTGTTTTTCTGAACATTCTCGGGAACTTGGCCTTGCGGTTCCCACTGCTGCGCTTTGTTGGTAACGACCTTTGTGGTACCGCCACCTCCACCGCCGCCGGATACGGTAGCGGAATAGTCACAGTCAGGAGCGCCGTTTTTGATGATTTCCATAAACTCGGTCGTGGACTGCGGGCGCGCGTTGCGAAGCAGGCTCATCGACTTGAAGACGGCATGTTGCACATTGGGCGAAACGTCGGCCGGGAGCGGGTCGAGTTGCGCGCCGGAAGCACGTTTCAGCGCATCTACGGGAGTTTTGCCCGTCAGCAGGCGGTAGAGCGTGGATCCAACGGCATAGATGTCGGATGCCGCGTTGTATTGGCTGGAGTCGCCGCTGCACTGTTCCGGCGGCGCGAATCCGGGCGTCAGGCCGAACGTTGTGCTCGTCACGCCGCCCTGCTCAGTGTACTGCTTGCTGGTACCGAAGTCGATGATCACTACCTTGCCGTCGTGGTCGACCATGATGTTATCGGGCTTGATGTCAAGGTGAAGGTGCCCCTTGTCGTGGACATATTTGAGCGCATCGCACACCTGCGATATGTAGTTGACAGCCTCTTGTTCTGGCAAGCGTCCGGCCTCCTTCTGGATGTCGCCGAGCGAACGGCCGTCCACGTAATCCATTACATAATAGGCGGTTCCGTTCTCTTCGAAAACGTCGGTGACGTGCACGATATTGGGATGCTGGAGCGAGAAAAGAACGGTAGCCTCGCGGATAAAGCGTTCCTTTAGTTTGTTCACGAACTCGGTTTTGCTGAGTGTGCCGATGCTCACTTTGCCCGTATTTTCGTCGCGGTTGCAGAAGTCGCTGGGGAAGAACTCCTTGATGGCCACGCGTACTCCCATCAGGTCGTGTACACCCTCGTAAGTGCAGCCGAAACCGCCGCTGCTTATGAAGCGTACTATTTTATACTTGCCGTCGGCAAGTGTGGTGCCATTTTTAAGTGCCATGATGTTATATCTTGTTCTTTACAAAACGCAAAATTAGTTAAAAAATCCCAATAATCCAAACCAAATACGTTCCATTTCTCCTAATCGGCAAATAAAAAGGAAGAAGGCGGTAGTTTGACAGTAAGATTTCTGTAAGTTTTTGATTGACATATTTGTATATGTCAAATTTTAGTATTAACTTTGTAGCACCATGTAGCAATATACGGCTGCATGCCCTACTATGAAGCTTAAGATATCTCGATCCAAAAACTCATGCACCCTGTATGTCCAGAAGGCTTTCAGGGACAAGACGGGCAAAAGCACGTCAAAGATTGTGGAACGTCTCGGTTCGCTTGACGAAGTCAGGGCAAGGGCCGACGGCGCCGATCCCATGGAATGGGCCATGGAGTATGTACGGAAACTGACGCTGGAAGAAAAGGAGCAGCGGAGGGTGGTAATGCCACGGCTGCATCCCTCGCAACTGATTCCGAAAGATGTGGTCCAGAGCTATGTATGCGGCCATCTGTTCCTGCAACGCCTCTATTATAAGGTAGGCATCGACCGCATCTGCGCGAAAATATCTCAGAACAGGAAATTTGATTTCGACCTTGACTGCGTGCTGCAGCTTCTCGTCTTCGGGCGAATACTGTCACCATCGTCAAAACTTGCCACCTTCGGCAGTTGCGCCGGTTATCTGGAACCGTTCAAACTGGAACTCCATCATATCTACAGGTCGCTGGATGTGGTGGCCGGTAATGAGACATATATCCAGAAACGCCTTTTCAAGAACTCGAGCCGCGTGGTGAAGCGCGACACGACGGTGCTCTATTATGACTGCACCAATTATTTCTTCGAGACGGAAAAGGCCGATCCGGTTGTCGAGGGAGAGGACGGCTCCCGCAAGGCGGGGCTGAGGCAGTACGGCGCCTCCAAGGAACATCGGCCCAACCCGATAGTGCAGATGGGGATGTTCATCGACAAGACGGGCTTTCCCGTAGCCATGTGCATCAACCCCGGCAATACCAACGAGCAGGTGACGCTCATACCCACCGAGAAAATCATAGTCGAAGAGATGGGCATTGAAAGAATCGTGGTATGCACCGACGGCGGCCTGTCGTCGGAAGACAACAGATCCTATAACTCCACGGCGGAGCGCTCTTTCATAACGGTACAGTCCCTGAAGAAACTGAATGAAACCTATACGGAATGGGCTCTGGAAACGAAAGGCTGGAAACTCGTGCCGTGGACCGAGGCGCAGAGGACTGCGCGCATCGCACGCGGCCTTTCGGCCGACGACGACCCGGAGATGACCTTCGACCTCGGCGAAGAGAGCACCGCCAGATATTACGGCAACCGCACATTCTACCGCGAACGCTGGATTGTGAACGAAAAGACGGGATTCTCGCAAAGGATAATCGTGACCTTCTCCTTCAGATACCGCGCTTATCTGAAAGCATTGAGAGACCGGCAGATAACAGTGGCCGAAAACATGGTAAAACGCGGATGTTCCGGAAAGAAAAGGGCGACATCGCCCGAAAGGTTCCTTATCGAAAGCCATGCCACCGAGCACGGTGAAGAAGCGGTGTTCAAGACCGTAGCCCTGAATCTCGGCGCCATCGCCGACGAAGAGAAATACGACGGGTTCTATGCCGTATGCACCGATCTCAACAATCATGTCAGCGAAATCCTGGGCTATAATCACAACCGGTGGGAATCCGAGGATGCCTTCCGTGTGCTCAAGACAGACTTAAAGGCACGTCCCGCCTTCGTTTGGACCGACGCCCATATCAAGGGTCACTTCATCACGTGCTTCATCGCGTTGTTATTGTTCAGGATGCTGGAATGCGAGCTCGAATACAAATACACATCGTCACAAATCATATCCACGCTCAGGGGAATGACCCTCAATATCATCCCCGGCGAAGGATACCGACCGAACTACACCCGTACCGACCTCACCGACGCTCTGCATGAGAAAGCAGGGTTCCGCACTGACACGCAGATCGTAACCAACCAGAAAATCAAGCAGATACTCAAGATGGTTAAAGAAAGTTAAAGTCGCCGGATCCCTCCGTGGTGCTACAAAACCGGATAAAATAATCGGCTCATAAACGCCTGTATATAAGGCGTTAAGGGACCCTTATACCTTCTTCAACTGTCAAAGATGGGATATTATGCCGCAAAGATAACACTTATTTTTCAGATTTCCAAATATTTTTTAGATTTTTAAAAAAATCAAATTTGGCCATTTTCGGACAAGGTTTATCCATATTATGGGATAGACCCTGAAGTTGAGACATTGTGTTATTCTCTTGGGATTTGGTGGAGTGATACGATTCTGTTATCTTAGTAAGTAAGTAAGGTTTACTTGAATAATAGATAATATGCTGTATAACATGTAATTGAGTTGCTCAAAAGTTTGCT
>OJRI01000458.1_pt1 | contig 30136 bp, 24 predicted proteins | sample 1599151 | NCBI WGS metagenome assembly OJRI01 (sample SAMN03922457, study PRJEB24848) | human gut metagenome | isolation source: stool sample | host: Homo sapiens | place: Germany | collected 2009-11
TCCGCCCATGAACTAAACTCCTCGTCAATTCCATTAATAATAACAACCTTAAAAACATTAAGCTTATGAATAAACTGATACTAATTTTTTTAGTGTTTGTAAGCCTCACGGCGCAGGCTTACGAGCCGCTTATACGCGAAGACCGTGTATGGGAATATATTGAGCAGGAAGGGGTGGTGAACGGTTTCTTCGATGTCCGGTTGCAGCAATATGTATTTGACGGGACAACTGAAATCGGCACTATCCTTTACCATAATTTTGTCCGCATAGGAGTCTCCTCTTGGAGAGAAACCCTCATGGTAGATGACAGCGGTAATGTATACGTGGAATATTCTCAGGCAAAACCGTTTGTGCCCGAACATACGCTTATCGGATATATGCGTGAAGAGAATGGCAAGGTGTATTTCCGCAATCCTAATACCCGTGACTATATTATTCTTAATCCGACAACTTCCCATGTAGAGGAACAACCTGCTACTCTCCAGGAGGGAGAAGAAATTCTGCTGTACGACTTCTCGCTCAACGAAGGTGATTCGTTTTGGAAATTCATACAGCGCAATCCCGATTTCAGAGATTTGATTCCAGACTGCAAGATGCAGTTCAAAGTCAATGAAATATCTTCCGACGGGGACGGTAACCGTGAATTTGTCTGCGGTATGGATTTTAAAGATTACGTTCCCGATAAATATAGTGCACAGGAATACAATAGTATAAACTTCACATATAAAGAGGGAGTCGGCAATATAGGTAAAGGAGACATGATTGGTGCAGAAGAATTGCGGCTTACCAATGAAGTGCTGCCTTATAGAGTTTACCGCAACTTCAACAATCTATATGATCTGGAGGGGAACATCATCTATAAAGGCTTGAACGACAGTTTCCCGACAACGGGAATCAGCGATATAAATTCAGAAAAGCCGGAGCGCGACACCCGTATGTACGGCCTTATGGGTCGGGAAATCCGCAATCCGCAGCGCGGCACCATCTACATTCAGGACGGCGAAAAGCATATCGCACGATGAGTTTTGGTGATACCGACATAGACCGGGTGCCCGATGCGGAAACGTTTCGGGCATTCTTTTTCGGTGCTTATCGTGCTGCCGGTAACGGGCCGGAGGAGAATTTTCGGGTTCTGGACGAAAAAAAGTGCTGAAAAGTGCCGGAATGCCGTGAAAAACTTGTAATTTTGCAGTTTGAATATGATACGCAGAAAATTAGTGATTTTCGCCGCGGTCGCCTGCGTGCTGGCCGCGGGGCTTGTGGCGTGCGGAAACGGCAACCGTGAAACGGCCGATTCCGCCGCGGATTCTGCCAAGGTGACGCCGCCTCAGCCAAAGTTTCATGCCGACAACGACATAGCAATGGTGGTGCGTTCGCTGGTCGACGCCGTGGAGGTTGGCGAAAAGCTCGACTCTGCGGTTTATAACTACCGGGGTGTGCTCACCGACGGGCAGGGAAAACCCATTTATCTCGACACGGAGACGAATCCGGGCGTTTGGGAAGTTAAAGTGCTGTCGGCCGGGCGCGCCACGCTGTCGAACGTCAACGACGGCGACATGCGTGCCGACGAGTTGGCTAAGTATGTGGTGAGTTGTCTTCCCTTCGGCGACGAACGTCTGATACACGTACACGGCCGCGAGGGGGACTGCCGCGTCTACGCGCTGAAGAACGGCCGGCTCACCTTCACCGGCACCGCCCCCGAAGGACTGGAAGGGTGCCGGATAGAAATTGAGATCAGCGGCGAACAATAACCGTTTAAAAAGATTAAGACTATGAGACGCGAAAACGATTACCGCGAGAACAAGGTGCTCCTGCTCACCAACAAGGGGGCGGAAGCGCAGCCGCTGATGGAATTGCTGCTGAGCTCCGACCTTCGGCCGTACGTCTTCGGCACGCCGAAACGCAGTGACGTGAAAGTATGGATGAAATACGGCCATGTACGTGTGGGCGGCGTTGTTGCCACGCGCCACGACACTCCGGTGGCACCCGGCGAAGAGGTTGCCCTGAACCTTACGCGCCCCTGGCCGAGGCTCGCCCATCCGCGTCTGAAGATTGTGTACGAGGACGATGACATCATAGTGGTCAACAAAGGCTACGGCCTGCTGAGCGTGGGCACCGGCTCGGCCAAAAAGCTGGAAACCGCCTACGGGATTCTGAAGCGCTACGTGAAGCAGGACCATCCCTCGGAGAAGATATTCGTGGTGCACCGTCTGGACCGCGACACATCTGGCCTGATGCTCTTCGCCAAGAACATAGAGGCGCAGACGGCGCTGCAGCACAACTGGAACAACATGGTGCTGGACCGCACCTATACGGCGGTGCTTGAAGGCGTCATGCCGCAGGACAGCGGGGTTATCCGCACCGACCTGATGGAGACGTCGGCCTACGAGGTGTACTCCTCGCCGCGCAACGGCGAAGGACGGCCGGCGGTGACGCGCTACCGTGTGCGCGAACGCGGCCACCAGTACACGCTGGTCGACTTCTCGCTCGACACCGGGCGCAAGAACCAGATACGTGTGCATGCCCACGATCTCGGGTTCCCCATAGTGGGCGACCGGAAATACGGCGCCAAGGCCAGCCCTATACATCGCCTTGCGTTGCACGCCCGCACGTTGCGTTTCGCTCATCCGCGCACCCGCCGCGATATGAAATTTGAATTACCGGTCCCTTCGAAGTTCGTCGGGCTTGTAAGGTATTGAGATTATGGAAGATAACGATAACAGACGATATATGCCCCCCGGTCAGGGCGACGCTGCGGAAAGCTCCCGTGCCCTGCACGTCCCGGAACCGTCGGGGCACGAGCGCTTCATGCCGGGCTACCGCGAGCCGGCTCCGGCGCCGCAACCTGCCGACCCGGAGAAAAAGGCAACCAGGGAGCCGGAAATGCCACAGCCCAAGGAGGAGGGACGCAGGCCTTCGCCGCGCGACATAGCGGAAGAGGGTTTCAAGCGTATGATAGAACTCGCTTCCGACGACCGCAATGACGACGGCCTCCCCGGGCCGCCCGAAAGCGAGAAGGGCTCGCCGCTCGACCGCATCTCCAACTTCCTTTCATGGGTATTCGTGCCGCTGCTGACGCCGGTCTACGGCATACTTTTCATCCTCACCCTGTCGGTGCTCGCAGTAACGGCGCAGACCGCGCAGAAGTGGGTGGCCACGCTGGTCATAGCCGGTATAAACGTGGCCGTCCCGGCGGTTGTGTTCCTTGTGCTGAAGATGCTCGGCGTGGTCTCGGACATCGGGCTGAACCGTCGGCGCGAGCGCACGCTGCCTTATATAGTGGTGTTCCTGTGTTACCTGGCGTCGGCCAAGTTCCTGACCTCCATAGCGGCGCCGCTGTGGGTGTCGCTCTTCTACGCCGGCGGTGCATTGGCTGCGCTGGTTAACTTCATCGTCAACTTCAAGTGGAAAATATCGGCACATACCGCCGGGATGGGTGGTGTGGTTGCCCTGCTTGTCTATATAGCCCACCAGGTGCCCGACGCGCGCACCGTGGCATGGCTTTGCGCGTGGCTGGTCTTCACAGGGCTGCTTTGCGCCGCGCGCGTATGGCTCAGACGGCACACCGTGGCCCAGGTCCTCGCCGGCATGGCCAACGGCTTCGTCTGCGTATGGGGCTTCGTTTTCTTCCTCAGTTAAACCGAAATTCTCTTTGAAACACATAACGACATGAAACCATTAGTGACAGTGATAATGGGCAGCACCTCCGACCTGCCCGTGATGCAGAAAGCTTGCGACTTTTTCGAGCAGATGGAAATACCCTTCGAGGTGCTGGCTCTTTCGGCCCACCGCACCCCGCGCGAAGTGGAAGAGTATGCCACCACCGCCAAGGAGCGCGGCATAAAGGTAATCATTGCTGCCGCCGGCATGGCGGCGCACCTGGGCGGCATCATAGCGGCTTTGACACCGCTGCCCGTCATCGGCGTGCCCATACGCTCAACCTTCGACGGACTGGACTCGCTGCTGGCCATCGTGCAGATGCCGCCGGGTATCCCCGTGGCCACTATGGCGGTCAACGGCGCCCTGAACGCCGCTGTCTTCGCCAGCGAAATCCTGGCCGTCGGCGACCCCGTGGTTGCTAAAAAAGTGGAGGACTACAAGGCTTCCCTCTCAACCAAGATAGTGAAAGCCAACGAAAGCCTGGCGGAACTGAAATACCGTTTCAAAACCAACTGAAAAGTGAGCAGATACAACTACCGGCGACGCCTTTCGCGCGAGGTGAAGGTCGGCAATGTGGGCGTAGGGGGAGGGAATCCCGTGCGCCTGCAATCGATGACCGACACTCCTACGGCCGACACCGAAGCGTCGGCACAGTGTGCCGCGGCCATAGCGCGCGCCGGCGGCGAGATAGTGCGCCTCACCACGCAGGGTGAACGCGAAGCCGCCAACATGGCCGATATCTCCGCGCGTCTTAAGGAAATGGGTGTGGATGTGCCGCTGGTGGCCGACGTGCACTTCAATCCCCGCGCCGCATACGTGGCCGCCGGGACTTCGGAGAAGGTGCGCATCAATCCCGGCAACTTCGTGGATCCCGGCCGCGTGTACAAGAAGCTGGAATACACCGACGCCGAGTATGCCTCCGAACTGCGGAAGATAGACGAGGCGCTGGCACCGCTGCTGAAGACGTGCCGCGAACGTGGCACCGCGCTGCGCCTGGGTGTGAACCACGGTTCCCTCTCCGACCGCATCATGAGCCGCTACGGCGACACGCCTGAGGGGATGGTAGAGTCGGTGATGGAGTTCCTGCGCGCCTGCGAACGTGCCGGTTTCCGCGAGATCGTTATCTCCATCAAGGCCTCGAACGTGGTGGTGATGGTGCGCACGGTACGCCTGCTGGTCGCCGCCATGGAGAAGGAAGGGATGAACTACCCGCTTCATCTCGGTGTGACGGAGGCCGGCGATGGCGAGGACGGACGCATCAAGAGCGCCGTCGGAATCGGTACGCTGCTGGCCGAGGGGCTCGGCGACACCATCCGCGTGTCACTTTCCGAACCTCCGCAGAACGAGATACCGGTGGCCCGCGCGCTGCGCGACTATATCTGTGCCCGCGAAGGGCATGACCCTGTCGTTGAACCGGAAACGGTGGACTGTCGCCCCTCTCGCGAACATGCACCTGCACTCGGCAATCCCTTCCCCGTGGTGGGGCTTGACATTGAGCCGGAAGATGATTGGAAGGCGGTCGACGCTTCCTCCGACCCCGTCGCCGCGCCGCAAGCCGAGGTGCTGACGCTTACCTCGTCGCACCGCAACGCGGTAGGGGAGATGAGTTCCTGGCTGGACCGCTATTACGCCGCCGGAGGGAAGAGCCCCGTTGTGCTACGACTTGAGTATGGCGACGCCGATGCCGACACCGTGAAGCTGAAAGCGGCGGCCGACTTCGGCGCGTTGCTGCTGAACGGCTACGGCAGCGGCATGGACCTCGTGGCACCGGCGCTGAGCCGCGAGGAGCGTGACCGCACGGCGCTGAGCATCCTGCAAGCCTGCCGCCTGCGCATCTCCAAGACCGAATACATAGCGTGTCCCGGCTGCGGCCGCACGCTCTTCGACCTGCCGCGCACCTTGCGGCAGGTACGCGAGGCCACTTCGCATCTCAAACACCTGAAAATAGCGGTGATGGGGTGTGTGGTGAACGGTCCGGGCGAGATGGCCGACGCCGATTACGGTTACGTGGGAGCGGGACGCGGCCGCGTCTCCATCTACAAGAACCGGCAACTGATGGTCAAAAATATACCGGCCCAAGAGGCACTGGAAAGCCTGAAGCGCATAATCCGCGAAAACGGCGACTGGCGCGACCCGGAGTGAGCCTGTGTCCGCGGAACGACGGGAATTGGCGTCCCGCGTGTCACCGGGCGCAATAATCCCGCGCCGCCCCCGTTATATAGGAGGCCGAAAGGCCATTGTTTTACAATTAGATACGAATATGCTGAAATTGCTCAAATATGTGCTTGCAGCGCTTGTTTTGACAGTAGTCTGCTCGTGCAAGATCCAAAACGACCTGACATATATGGCCGACCTCTCCGGCACCCCCGTGGGACAGCTGGCCACTGCCAGAAACGACATCACCATAGAGCCGGAAGACGAGCTTATGATAACGGTGACGGCCGAAATTCCCGCCGTGGTGGCCCGTTACAACCGTCCGGCCATAAGCTCGCAGAGCGGGGTCAAGACAGAGGTGGCCTCGGGACAGACCATGCAGACCTACATAGTGGACCGCAGCGGCGACATCGACTTCCCCGTGCTCGGCAAAATCCATGTGGCCGGCCTTACCACTTCGCGCTTGCGTGACTATCTGCTGAAACAGATAGAGAAAGACGTCAAAGCCCCGGTGGTGAGCGTACGGCTCGTGAACTTCAAAGTAAACGTGCTGGGAGAAGTGGACGAACCCAAGGTTGTGGAAAGCAAGCGGGAGCGCCTTACGCTGTTCGACGCGCTGGCCGCCTGCGGCGACCTTACTGAATACGGGCGCCGCGACGCCGTGGCCGTGATACGAGAAAACCCCGACGGCACCTCCACCTATGCCACCCTCAACCTCGCCGACTCCAAAATCACCTCGTCGCCCTACTTCGTGCTGAAGCAGAACGACGTGGTGTATGTGGCACCCAACGACATCAAACAGTCAAACTCCAAGTATAACCAGAATAACGGATTCAAACTTTCGGTGATAAGCACCGTAATATCGGGTATTTCCGTGATAGCGTCGCTCGTCATAGCGCTGTCGGTGAAATAGCCGTCGCCCCGGTCGCCGGCGAACAGAATTCGTAACCCGTCCCGCCCATGCTCAGGATAGACCGCATAGCCTGCTGGCTGTTCATAGTCTACTACGCCACCGCTATCTTCTCCATGCAGATAGTGAAGCCGCTTGACGAGCTTTTCCCCATAGCGCTGGTGTGCCTGTCGCTGCTTGACTGCGTGTGCAACCGGCAGTGGCGGCGTTACCGTCCCATGTTCATTTCCTTGGGAGTGTTCGGTTTCTATACCATATATTCTCTGACGGTGGTGCATTTCAATACCACCGCGGCGGTGTTGAAAGACTTCATAATAGAGCTCAAACCGTTTGTGGTGGCGTTGTGCGCTTATTGCATAGCTCCGCGTTTCACGCCCGGCGACAAGAGGGTGCTCCGCGGCATTTGCCGCGTTATGACCGTCGTGCTACTATTGGCGGGACTGTCGTTTTACTTCTATAAGAATTTCTTATGCACGATATTCTTCCATGTGGCGTATATAGGGGCATTCGCCCTTCTCACGGCATTGTTATATGTTTACTGTTCTGCCGACGATGAGGGCCGTCTCAAGAAGTCGGACATCGTATTCGTGGTGGTGACGCTTTTCGTGGGGCTTCTCTCCACGCGCTCCAAATATTACGTTGAGTTTGTGATGGTGCTGTTCCTGCTCTTCGTTTACCGCAGGGGGATGTTGCGGCATCTCACGTTGTCGAACATGGTGATTCTCGTGGCCGTAGGTGTGCTCGGAGCGGCGGTAGCATGGAAAAAATTCGATTATTACTTCCTGTCGGTAAACTTCAGTGAACTGGATCTCAATGCTCTTCCGTCATACGCGCGATTGGCGCTCTACCTGGGCATGGGACTGATATTAGCCGATTATCCTTTGTTCGGCTCCGGACTGGCGTCGTATGCCACCTTCCCGTCGTCCGAGACATATTCGGCCCTTTACGGGAAATATGGTCTGGACAAAGTATGGGGCATCTCCCCCGACATGCCTGATTTTATTTGTGATGCCTATTATACGTCGCTGGCACAGTATGGTGCAGTCGGGATAGTGCTATTCGTTTATTTCTGGGTCTGGCTATACCGCAACCTCCGGGCTATGACGCGCACACCGGATCCCCGTTGGCGCTATCCTTTCATAGTGGGTGCGTCGGTGTTGGTCTTCGAACTTGTGGAGTTGACCACCGGAACAGCCGGCGTCACCTCGGCCGGTGTCGCGGCCCTGTTCCTTTTAGGCATGATTTCAGCCAGCGGCAACGGATTGCGTCAGCAACAGAAAAAGAAAAAAAATGAAACCCTCGCCTCCAACAAAAAAGTAAAAACATTACCCATACGTATATGACACAAAAAATGAACAACGACCTTGATTTCAGGCGTTTTTGGCGTGCGTGCCGCCGCAATTGGTGGCTATTTGCGCTTGCGGCGGCAATCTGCTTCGGTGCGGCTTATATCTACGGCAAGATACGTATGCCTGTTTATTCGTCACAAGCATCTGTCCTGATAGAAAACAGCGACATCGGCAACCCCCTGGCAGCCATGGCTTCGAAGTCGGCCGCCGGCGGTGCGGCAAAGATGCTCGGATTCGGAAACTCGGACGTGAAAAACGAAAAGCAGCTGATGTTCTCCAACCAGAATCTTACCGATGTCGTGCACAAGACCGGCTTGAATATAACATACGTGGAGCGCAACGGTCTCACAAAACAGGTGCTTTATCCCGAATCTCCGGTCGAGGCAAGAATAGGGCAGGAGACCCTCGACTCGCTCAGCACAGGTGTGGCCATCAAACTCAGGAACCGTGGCGGCCGCCTCGATGTGTGCGCCACTTCCGGATTTATGGGTATGAAGACACTGGCGGTGGCAAACAACGTGACGCTCCCTTACCGGCTGCGCCTCAAACCGCTCGGCATAACGGTGGAGTTACAGCCCTCGGCCGGTTACGACCCGGCTCGCGACTTTAAAATCGACATCATTGTCACGGGTACCAAAAGTATCATTTCGGATCTGCGGAAGGATGTAAGCACAGTGGGAAGTGACAAAAACAGTGATGCCATCGTGCTGTCGTTCGACGGCCCCAACAAGACTCGCAACGAAGCCGTGCTCGACGCCATAATGGAACGCTACAACGAACGCCGTCTTGAACGTCGGCGTGAAACGTCGCTCAACGAGCTGAACTACTGTACGGACCGTCTCGAGAAACTCTACGCACAGCTTTCGGAGTCGGAACAAAAGGTGGAGGATTTCAAACGCGAGAACAATCTGGCGGCACTGGCCGTAGACTCGGCCTCGTGGGTAGTGCGTAGCATCGGCGGTCGCGACAAGATGATGGAAGCGCAGAACCGCCTGACGTATTACGACCAGGTGCTCTACACCATCAACCATGACCCCGACGCATTCATAGTGCCGCTGGCCGGCCAGACCCCGGACCCTCTCGCCACACAATACAACACACTGCTCAGCGAACGTCAGGAACTGGAACGCTCCGCTAAGTCTGACCATCCTGCAATGCGCGAAATAAACGCTCAAATCTCTGACATAAAAAACTCCATAACAAAGAGTTATTCGCAGATAATAGATCTGCAGCGACGCAACATAGAGTCGAACTACGGCCTTCAGGGCGATGCCCGCGAAAGCATGGCCCAGCTTCCGGCCCTCGAGCGGCAATTGCTCGACATGCTACGGGACCGCACCATAAAGAACCAGCTTTACATATATCTCTTGCAGCGTCGCGAATCGGCGGAACTTACTTTGTATTCCACCGATACCCCCGGTTTCATTGTGGACAAAGCTTTCACCTATCCCAAGCCAGATATGTACAAAACGCATATTGCCTACGCGGTGGCATTGGTACTCACGCTGTTGGGTCCGGCGCTGCTTCTGTATATATTGATGCGCTTGCGCGACAGGGTGCGCCAGCCTATGGATGTGGCTTTCCTCGGGGTTGAGAAAAACACCGTGTTACAGACGGTCGGCGACAACGGTCTGCGCGGTTTGCGCACCTTGCTGACCTCCAAGCCGGACACCGGCACTGTCTATGTGGTGAACCTGCTTCCCGATGCCGCTGACGGCAGTGAACTTGAAAACCGCCTGGTTGACAGCTTCAACAACGTGGACATCCCGGCGGCACGGCTCATGGTCACTTCGCCCGACGGCTCCAACGATGTGCTGCTGACCAACAGCGTCAAGGAGAAACGCGAAGCGTTGCTCAAAGACCATCGCCTGATACTGGTAGACGTCCCGTCGAAGGAGCATCTCGCCGACATCGTGCAACTGGCTGATGCTCCTGACGCTGTCATGCTCGTGCTCCTGCGCGCCAATAAGATCAGGCGCCACGCTCTGAAGAAAATACTCAAAGGGCAGATAGCCGAGAAAGTGTACGTGCTGATAACGCGCCGTAACACCGCCGAAGCGTGACGATAGACATATCAGCCCCGGACAACCGTTCGGGGCTGAATGAATAATATACTTCCGGTGCCCTTAAAGAGTCCGGTATCCGATACTAAAAACAGGCTTCTGCTTAGGGCGATTTGTAGCACAACTCCGATTAGACCACGATGAAAGGCCGTCAAAACAGTTCCGGACATCCAAAGCCGGATTTCAGACCCAATAAAGTGCCATACGACATACCTTTCCCTAACAATATGGGAGTAATACGGTATATCCTGGCGCTGGCTGTCATTGTGGAACATTTCAACATTCTGACAGGGGGCGACATCTATTTTCCGTTCACGAGCTATCAGGCTGTAGGCGGTTTCTTCACGCTCAGCGGTTTCCTGATATATGGGAGCTATCTCAAAAAACGCAAATTCCTTCCGTATATCACTTCGAGAATGATAAGGCTCCTGCCGGCCTACTTTTTCGTGGTGCTCGCATTTGCCGTGGGGTTGGTTGGTGTGTCATCGCTCCCTCCCGGCGAGTATTTTATAAATTCCGGCTTTTGGAAATATCTCGCGGCAAACCTGTCGTTCATGAACTTCCTGCAACCGTCGCTGCCGGGGGTGTTCGAGGGATTTGAGGTCCCGGCCATCAACGGCTCCCTCTGGACGCTCAAGGTGGAGTGGATGTTGTATCTTTCGGTACCGCTTGCTGTATGGATAATCGGCAAGTTCAGGAACCGTGCCACGCTTACTTTCGTGATAATCTTCGCGGTGTCGGTATCTTACGGCATATTCTTCAGGTACCTTTACGTGGAAACCGGAAAACAGATATATGAAATTCTGGGGCGGCAGATGTTCGGACAACTCAGCTTCTTCTACTGTGGAGTGATGGTTTACAAGTGGTTCGACGTATTCATGCGTTACCGGTGGTATCTGATTGCTGTGGCCGCCGCGTGGTTCCTGGTTACCACGCATGGCGATTATCTGGCTATCCTGTTCGACCCGATAGCGTTCACAATCCTTGTAATAGGCTTTTCCATGATTGGCAAATGGGGAACTTGGGAAGGAAAACATGACAACGTGTCGTATAACATGTATCTTGTCCACTTTCCCGTGTGCCAGCTTGTGGCTTATTTCGGATTGATGCCGTTCTTAGGGCAGTGGGAATGTTTCGCTATTGTCATAGCGGTAACATTCGCAATATCGGTCATAATGAACCACTTCATCGAAAAACCGGTACAAAAGGCAGCTAAGAAATGGTTAAAATCCCGGCCTACAAAAGGAAAGCCACGCCTAAAAGCGGTGTAAAAATCAGTTTGGGACAAAAAATGTGCGGAAAAATTTGCACGGGTCAAATAAAAGCATTAACTTTGCACCGCAATAAAGAGTAAGACCACCTGAAATTGCAAAAGGAGAGGTGGGTGAGTGGCTGAAACCACCGGTTTGCTAAACCGACGTAGGGAGCAATCTCTACCACGAGTTCGAATCTCGTCCTCTCCGCAATAAAGCCTGATTTTTCAGGCTTTTGTTGTATATACACCCGGTTCTACACCCAAATCGTGTAAAGGTGATAAAAAATGTCTCTATCGAGCCAATAGAGTATAATAACAAACGAAGGTCGGTTTATGACAAAATCGTTACCGTAATAATTACATTGCTCATGTGTATACCTTTATCTGCACAAAAAGCGCAGATAAAAGCCTATTACGATTATCATTTTTTTGATCCGCGCGGGATAGAGAAACATCACGATTTCCTGCTTCTTGCCAACCGTGACAAGTCCCTGTTTTATAACAATCATACCCAGTGGCTCGACTCAACCCGATGTACAAAAGACGGTGAGGCTTGGTACACACAGACTGGAATGGTGCTTGTGGGGCAGGTAATGGGGAAACCGCGTGAAGAAGTGGAGGCTATTCTTGAATCGTCAGGGATTGGTCGCTCTGTGACCATGTATGTTGTAAAGGAAAAGGGGAAGTTCAAGATTTGGGACGAAGTGTATAGCGAGTATCGCAAATATTTCGAAGATACCGAGGAACGGAATTGGAATATGGTGGCGGATTCCACTAAGAACATTCTTGGATATGAGTGTGTGCTTGCCGAGTCAGACTATCACGGGCGGCATTGGAAAGCTTGGTTCGCTCCTGAAATCCCTGTTGATGCCGGACCGTGGAAATTGCTCGATCTGCTCGGCCTTATCATGGAAGCCGTAGATTCGACGGGACAGCATCACTTTACAGCAACCGGCATAGAATCGTCCGATATATCTTTCCCGAACTCCCGTTATTACGATACAGTTCGGCAAAATATTTGCCGTTGACGCAGTACATCTGCGCTATATGTTTAATCGACAGGGCCGTAGTCTCCACCTTCGTTTTTTAAAAAAGCCACGAACTCGGCACTGAGTCGTGTTCCCTCCTCGTTGGGAAGCTCAAGGTTGTAGGAGAATATCTCGTTACGCGAATTCGAGATAACGCAAGCTAAATCGGCCAATCAACAAATTGGCATAAGTTATCGGGCGATCCGAGTGGGTCGCCTGATTTTTTACCAAGTCTGTTTAACACGCAGTTACCCTGTTCTAAACCATTGGCGCGGCGCGGACGTTCTCACTTTGTAAAATTTACTGAAATGGACATTAAGAAATTATATGACCTCAGCGGGAAGGTGGCCGTCGTTACCGGTGGCGGCGACGGTATCGGCCGCGGCGTGTGCCGCACTCTGGCACATGCGGGCGCCTCGGTAGTGGTAAGCGACCTCGACCTTGTCAAAGCGCAGGAAACCAGTCGGTTGATACGACAGGAGGGCGGCCGGGCAATCCCCGTAGTCTGCAACGTTTTGGACTCGGAAAACCTCGGGAACCTTGTGAACACGGCGGTGCGCGGGTACGGGACTGTAAACATACTGGTCAACAATGCCGGACTCGGCGGCGGAGGCCGCGAGAATCCCTTCAAGATAGACCGGCAATACGTTGAGCGTATCTATGCCGTCAACGTCTTCGCCCCGTGGGAGCTGAGCAAACTCGTGGCTCCCTACATGGAGCAGTCGGGCTATGGCAGCATCATCAACATTACCTCAATGAGCTCGGTGAACGCCGACCCCAACATGTCCATCTACGGCTCGTCGAAGGCGGCGCTCAACCATCTTGCGGCCAACCTGGCGCACGACCTCGGCCCCATGGGCATCCGCATCAACAACGTGGCTCCCGGCGCCACGCGCACCAAAGCCCTCGCCTCCGTCCTCACTCCCGAAATCGAGAAGAAGATGCTGGCCAATACTCCGATAAAGCGGCTCGGCGAGGTGGAAGACATAGCCAACGCCGTGCTATTTTTCGCCTCCCCTGCATCGGCGTGGGTAAGCGGCCAGACGCTGATGGTAAACGGCGGCGGCGTACAGACACTGTGAACATCCGTACACCAAGTTGTGTCCATAGTGGCGGTTTGCGTGCAGCCCACGCCATGGGAGTCCGTGCCACAAGCAGTGCATCCCTGTTCTCCGAAACGCCCAAATAGGAAATAGAGGCGTTTCCGGGTTAGGAAAAGTCTTGAAAAAGTTTAATCGGCAGCTTGGAAAAGTTGCCGATTCTTTTGGCCAAGCAGTATTATCCTGGGTGCGTTTGCAGCCACTGAAAGCAGGCGCAAACGGCAGGAATTGCGTTTTTTTCGGGTGAGGGAAGTGGTGCGGTTCGGTTTTTTTGATTAATTTTGCGGTATGAATACGGATTTTGTTTGTAAGGCGTCCGACCATGTGGTGGGTTGCGGGTGTACCGTGCGCGAGGCTCTGGTGCGGCTCAACGCGCTGCCGGGCGGCCGCATGACCCTGTTCGTGACCGACGGCGAGGGACGTCTGTGCGGCTCCTTGACCGACGGCGACGTGCGTCGCGCCCTGATAGCCGGCTGTGGCCTGGAAGATAGGGTTTCGGTCGTGATGAACGGCTGTCCCCATGCCCTGCGCCGGGGTTGCGACGTTTACGTTGCTGTGGCCGCGGCGCGCGAAAAGGGACTTCGCCTTCTGCCGCGCCTCGACGCCGCCGGCCGACCGGAAAACATCCTCGACCTCTCGCGCCTCAAGTCGCTGCTTCCCGTCGACGCTGTGCTTATGGCCGGCGGCCGCGGCGAACGGCTCCGTCCCCTGACGCTCAACACCCCGAAACCGCTGCTCCGCGTCGGCGACAAGTGCATCATCGATTATAACGTGGACGAGCTCCGCGCCAACGGTGTCGAGAACATCCACGTCACCGTTAATTACCTCAAGGAGCAACTGGAGGAACACTTCCGGAAGCGCGGCGACGGCGTGCGCTGTGTCTCCGAGCCGAAGCGCCTCGGCACTATGGGTTCCCTCTCGCTCGTGGAGGATTTGCGCCATGACACCGTCTTGCTGATGAACTCCGACCTGCTCACCGACATCAGCTTCGAGGCTCTCTATCGCCGGCACACGGACACCGGCGCCGACCTCACCATGTCGGTTGTCCCTTACAACGTCAGCGTCCCCTTCGGCATCATCAACACCGAGGGTGACCGCGTCACCGGTCTGCAGGAGAAGCCGGTCTACAACTATTACGCCAACGCCGGCGTTTACATGATGAAGGCCGAAGTGCTCCCGCTCATAGAGAAAGGGAAGTATCTCGACGCACCCGATTTTGTGGAGCGCCTGATAGCCAAAGGCCGGAAGGTAAGCTATTTCCCCATCGAGGGAACGTGGATAGACATAGGCTCGCCGGACGATTACCGCCGCGCCTGCGACATAATGTCCACGCGCCGCGCCCTTTAAACCACGCACTCCCAATTGGGTCAGTTTTAAAAGCATCAACACACCAATGGCAGATTCCAATTTCATCGATTACGTAAAGATACTGTGCCGCTCGGGCAAGGGCGGTGCCGGCTCGCGCCATTTCCACCGCGCCAAGTATGTGCCGAAGGGAGGCCCCGACGGCGGCGACGGGGGGCGCGGCGGCCACATAATACTGCGCGGCAACCGCAACCTCTGGACGTTGCTCCACCTGCGTTACCAGCGCCACGTCTTCGCCACCAACGGCGAGTCCGGCGGCGCCGGGCGTAGCTTCGGCCGCGACGGCGAGGACCGTATCATCGAAGTGCCCATCGGCACGACGGTTTTCGACGCCGACACCGGCGAGTTCCTCTGCGAGGTGACCGAAGACGGCCAGGAAGTGAAGCTTCTGCGCGGCGGCAAGGGAGGGCTCGGCAACTGGCACTTCGCCACAAGCACCAACCGCGCGCCGCGCTACGCGCAGCCCGGCCAGCCTGCCATAGAGAAAGCCGTGGTCCTCGAGCTGAAACTGCTCGGCGACGTCGGCCTCGTGGGCTTCCCCAACGCCGGCAAGTCCACGTTGCTCTCCACCATCTCGGCGGCGAAACCGAAAATCGCCGATTACCCCTTCACCACCATGGAGCCGAGCCTCGGAATTGTCAGCTACCGCGACGGCAAATCGTTCGTCATGGCCGACATCCCCGGCATCATAGAGGGAGCCTCGGAGGGCCGCGGGCTCGGACTGCGTTTCCTGCGCCACATAGAGCGCAATGCCGTGCTGCTCTTCATGGTGTCGGCCGACACCGATTCAATAAAGCACGACTACGAGGTGCTGCTCCGCGAGTTGCGCGAGTTCAATCCCGAGCTGAGCGACAAGTCGCGTATTCTGGCCGTAACCAAGGCCGATATGCTTGATGACGAGCTGAAGGAGGAGCTCTCGAAGGAGCTTCCTGACGACCTTCCCACGCTATTCATTTCATCGGTCACCGGCGAGGGAATAACCGAGCTTAAGGACCTGCTGTGGCGCGAGATAAACTCGGAGCAGAATATGGTGCAGACCACCATCACGCACCGCCCGCTCGACGTGCGCCATCGCGTGGAGGAGGAAGACAATTTCATCTTCGAGGCCGAACCGCTCGACGACGACGAGGAAAGCCGCGACGACTGGAGCGACGAAGACTGGAACGATGAGTTCTGGAACGAGGAAACATCAGTAAACAAGGATAAGTAACATCAAGATTATGAAGAAATTAACGATAATACTCGCAGCCGTGATGCTGGCGCTCGGCGCCCAGACGGCATCGGCGTGGAAACTCAGCGACCTCTTCGGCGGACAAAGCGCCGGGGAAACGGTGACGTCACTCATCGAGGGGGTATTCTCCACCTCTAAAATCGATATAAAGGATATGGCCGGCGAATGGACAGTAGAAGGTTCGGCTGTCAGCTTCAAGAGTGAAAACTTCCTTCAGCAGGCCGGCGGTATTGCCGCCGCAACCGCCGTGGAGTCGAAGCTTAACCCCTATTATAAGAAATACGGCCTCACCGGTGCCAAACTCACCATCGATGCCGCCGGCAACTTCACCCTCAAACTGAAACGCGCCTCCATCAGCGGCGTAATCGTTAAGGACGGCGATGGCAATTTCACTTTCCAGTTCCAGGCGCTGAAGGGACTCTTTACCCTCGGACAGATGACCGCCTACGTGCAGAAGACGCCGCAGTCGATGGATATCATGTTCAACGCCGAAGAGATGAAGAAAGTGCTCAGCACCGTCTCGGCCATCTCCGGCAGCAAGCTCGTCTCAGCCGCCTCGCAGATTCTTAATTCCTACGACGGTATGTACGTGGGCTTCTCCACCAAACTGACGGGGCGGGCTCCGGCCGTGCAGACACCGAACAACCAGAACCAGCAGCAGAACCAGCAGCAAGGCAACGGCCTCTTTGACGTAATAAACGGCCTCTTCGGCAGGTAAAGAGTAAGCCGCAAACCATAAAAATCCGGGCGCTTATCCACACCGGAAAGCGCCCGGATTTTGTAGGTAAGTCCCGAACCTCTAAAAAGGTAGAAAAGCTGTATCCTCGGCGGAGCAGCTTTCCTAACTAAACAACAATAACAACATTTTCAAAAAAGCACTTAAGCTTTGTCAGCAAACTAAAAACTTTTTCTATCTACAAATTAACCTTTATCGGAAAGCGGATACCGCTTTTGGCGGGTTCGATTATCGCGCTTTCTATATATATTACAACGCAGCGCGTAAATAGTTCGGCGATTAGCTAATTTTTTTTGAAGAAGTTTCTAACCTGCTATAGTGGGTGCAGTAAGGAAATGTACAAATACTTACAGCTCCTTCTATAAATGATAGCTGTTACGCGGCGGTCATGTTGATTACTTGCCGGCAGTTTTTGCGGAGGTTGTCGAAGTCGTCGAGAAGCCATACGCCGTTGATGCGCTTTAGCTTCAGTTTGTGGGGCTGGGGAACGTTGCGGTCCGAGTATTTCACTGTGGCGCGCGCATTGTCGCCGTCGATTGAGTCGATTTTAATCCACACGATTTTTGCACCCGGCGTCGGGTCCTGGTAATCGATGCAGAACGACGCCTGCTCCATAAGGTCCATGTCACCGGAATATTCGGCATTTCCGTTTGCCGTGGAGTAGAGTTTCTTGAACTCCGGGGTCATCACACGCTCGGGATGCGCATTTTCGTTAGTGAGGCACGGAATCTGCTTCCAGATTTCGCGGATGCGTTTTTCGAGGGCCTGTTTCTCGGCCTCCTCGTTCTGTTCGGCCTCTTTGGCGGCGAGGGCACTGTCTTCCTGCGCCTTCTCTTCGGCGGAAATTGCCGTCGCGGTATCGGCGACCGGCGCGGAGGCGGTATCGGAGTCGATGGACGAAGCGGCCTTCTGCCCGCAGGAGCAGCAAAGCAGTACCGCACCTGCAATTAAGTAGTTGATTTTCATAAATGTATCTCTTAACGTTTGATATTCGGAATTAACAAATTGGACAGTAGGGTTGTTGTGGTTCAGTTGGTGCGGATGAGATTAACCTCAAATTCTTCTCCGGTAGAGTTATTCGTGAAGGTGCCGTAATATCTTGGATAGTCATCATGCAAATCCCATGAGCCGCTGTTGCGTCCCTTTTTCGTGTATTCCTCAAGATGTATCGGACGAGCATCTCCATAGTAGGAAGAGAATGGATTGTCGTTCCCTTCCAATCGGAGTGTGTTCCCCGCTTTTGTGTAAGTATAACTTCCTTCGAAGTCAGTCACCCATGCTCCTACTCCTCGAAAACGATGTTCGGAAACATACAGAGTCATAGTAATTGCGTAAGGGCCGACGGTGCCCCGAAGCTTCCACACCTCGTCATATTTCTTTTTCTTGGAGGTAGCGGTGGTGCGTGCTTTGCTGCGTTTCTTCTTGGCCGAGGCCGGCGCGGCAGCTCCGAAGGCGAGTCCGCCCAAAAGCACCGCGATGATAAAATAGCGAAGTAATTTCCTCATTTCTAATTTGTTTAGGTTGTTGATAAATTCAGGTTTTTCAGCGCGGAAATCTTCGTCGTCATGATTTGCGTCCGGGGCGCAAAAAAGGTATGAAGATTTCGTGTTTGACCTGAAGGGGCATCGCCAAACGCCCGGAACATGCAAACAGGAAATTCCATACCCGTAGTTGCGGCAGAACCTTGCGTCTGTGCTGAGTGCGCTGACGCCGGTCTGTCCGCCGATTAGCGGATTCAGGGATTCCTCTTCTTTGTTCCATGCGTAAAAATTGGCGATTTCCTTCAGGAAAGAAGAGCGATAACTTTCTTGCAGTGCACTGGAGCGGACTGCAAAACGGGGCAGACTCCTCTACCCGCCGACAAAGTTAACCATAAAATCCCATAAATCCAAACGGATATGGAATATTATTTCTGTTCGCAGGGCAAAATTACTGTATGGGAGGCGGTTGCGCAAGTCCTTTTCCATCCTTTTCTCGGGAGGCATAGATTTGAGGACGTAGATTTGCGGGAAAGGGAAGTTATTGCTAATTTTGCGGCATGAGAGGAAAGCGTGATGCTAATATTTCAGGAAAGGTGATTCTCGAAGAGGCTGAAAGTCAGGGCTTTGCCGATAGCTTCACTGAGTTCTCCGTACACGGCAACTGCCGGGTGGGGCGCGTCAGGCGTTACGACCGGTTCTACTTCGTGAAAGCGCTGCGCGCCGACCTGCGGGACGACCCTTCGCTGCGCCGGCAGTTGCGCAAGGAGTTCGACATCATGCTCAAGGCGGAGCATCACGGCATAGTGCGCGCCATTGATTTCTTCTACTCCGAAGAGCTGGGCGACGCCATCCTCATGGAGTATGTCCCCGGCCTCGACCTGAGGCAATGGCTCGAAGGGAAACCGTCGCGCAAGGAGCGCCGCCGCGTTGCCCGGCAATTGCTCGAAGCGGCCGCCTACATGCACCGCCGCGGGATAGTGCACCGCGACCTGAAGCCTGAGAATATACTCATTACAGGAGAGGGCAACAGTGTGAAAATCATAGACTTCGGCCTCGCCGACACGGCCGATTCCGCCGTGCTGAAACGTGCCGCAGGCAATGCCGGGTATTCGGCCGCCGAACAGCAGGAAGGCGCCGACGCGCATCCCACGGCCGACGTCTATTCGCTGAGCCTGCTGATACGGCAGTTGCGTCCCGGCCCGGAGTGGCTCATCGCCGCAAAGAAAGGGAGCGACCCGCGCCCCGAAAAGAGATACGCCGACGCCGGCAGGATGCTGCGTGCCGTCGGCGCCATCGACCGCCTGCTGAAAACAGGCGCCGCAGCGGCCACCGTCGTAATCATGGCGCTGATAGCAATGTTTTCATATTCGGGAAGCGATCAGTCCGATAGCGTTAAAATGCTTCCCTTAGACCACCCGCAGACTGCGGCAGACAGCATGGCAGGTGCGAACCGGAATGGTGCTGTAAATAATGAATCGTCGGCCGCCGACAGTTCTTCCTCCGGTGAGCCTGATATTGGTGTCCCGCAACTTGTAGGGGCCGACAATATGCCTCTGCCTACGGGCGATGTAAGCACCGGCCCAAGTGTGGCTTCTCCATCCCCCGCTCCCGTCCCTGAGCCCAAAAGCGCATCTGCTCCGGCGGAGGGAAACCGCAATAACATCGCTGACGGGAAGTCCCGCAAGGATCCGGCAAGAAACCATTCCATCTTCCATTCCTCGCTGAGCGGAATGGAGTTGCCGAATCACGATTATTTCTGTGACCGGTCTAAAGATTTGTTAAAAGATATGAGGAAATTGCCCGGTTACGGAAAACATACTCCCCGGGAAGTAGCCGAGGCTTATCGCCGTGACTTCGAAAAGTGCAAGGAACGGTTGAGAGAGGAAAATGTGGCTCCTCGAAATGATGATGCATTCGGCATAATGTGGGAATTTTACCTCGGAGGTTTTGCGGGGGCGTGGCCTGACGACCGGAATGCTTATCATGAATATCTAAAACTCATAATACATGTTGACGTACAAGTCCGCTCATGTTTCGTCAACGCAAATCCGTAGACACTCACTGCGTAGGGAGCAGGTTAAGCTCGACACCGCCGGTGCGCCCTATCTCGTAGAGCAGCGGCTCGACGACTTTTTGGGGCGGCGTGTATGGGCTTAGCAGCAGCGCGTCGTGCGCCACTATGCTGTCGGCGTGGAAACGGCCGCCCGCTTCGAGTCGCGTTCCCTGCGCCTCAAGGATGAGGAAATCGCCGTTCCCCTCGTGGCGCACACGCATGTAACGGTCCGGAAACCAGCGGAGTTCCAGCTCCGAGCCGGCGGCAAGTTCCGCGCTGAGCACAGAGTCGGCGGTGACGGCACCGGAAATTGACTCCGGGTCGAGGCCGCAACCCTTCACGAAAGCATCCTCGTTGGCGAATCCCACGTATCTCGCCAGGATATTCCACACGCCCGGGCGCGGGTTCTGCCATCCTTCTATGTATCCGAACAGACGTTTCAGGGTAGTCTCGCTGATGTAGGCTCCGGTCTCGTTAAAAACTAGTTCCGCGAGGCGGGTAAAATCGGACGGCGACTTCACCGCGAACCCCGCCTTCTCCTCGATAAGCCGGCACATGGCCCTCTTCTTGTACATAATGATGGTTGAAATTTTTACGAAGATTTGTTTCAGTCTATAAAAAAGATGTCATATAAACGGGTAAATATGTCAGTTCACCCTCTTTCCGAAAATCTTTGGTATAGATAATGTATCGTTTATTAACGCGTGAGGAAAATTTTTCACAAAACAGATCAAGCGATTTATGAGCCTTATAGCCGGATGACTTCACTTCTATCGGCTGTATCTTAGTCCCGTGGGACAGCAGGAAATCCACTTCGTAGAGATGGTTGCTTGTTTCCGAAGGCCATGTGTAATAATAGAGCTCATGTCCTTTGGCTTTCAGCATTTGCGCAACCACATTTTCGTAAACATATCCAAGGTCGGCACTCAGTTTGTCGGAGAGTAACTTTTCGTAGATGATGTTTTCTGTGAATTTTTTGTCCATAAAAGCAATGGTGATAAATAGCCCGGTATCGCAAAGATACATCTTGAATCGGTCGGATGAATGGTGCAATGCAAAACCTACATGTGGGTCGTTGGCGTGATATGCCAGATTTACTACCATCGAATCCTGCATGTCATATATTGTTTCCCGGAGGCGGTCGAAATTTGTAGTATCGGTTACAGCTGTAGCCTGATAACGGGAATAATTGCCGGTCAACTGAGCCGGAATGGCCATGAACATCTTCGAGGCATAACCGGTAGGGTCTATCTTTATGAAATCCTGCTCGTATAAATCTATAATGGCACGCTTCACGGAATCAACCCTCTTCATGTTGTTGGTTTCGATATATGTTTTTACAGCTTGTGGCATACCCCCTATAAGCATATAGAGCCGGAACCGTTTCATTTCCTCACGGTTGCCGTCATCGCCCAATCCTTTCCCCATGGAGAAGAATCTATGGAGCATTGTCACGTAGTTGTCGTTGCCCAGTGCCCAGTTGAATTCTTCATAATCCAAGGGATATAGGCAAAGACTGTATTCCTCGCTCGGAATTATGATGTTTTTTACATTCTGCCGTATTGATAGCAAAGAACCGGTTTCTATGTAGTCATATCTCCCGTCCTTTACCAGATATTTTATAGCTTGTCTGGCCTCCGGGCATTTCTGTACTTCATCAAAAATCAAGACCGATTGCCTTTTGTAGAGTTCGACGCCATAAATCATCTGTAACCTCATGAAAATATAGTCTAGGTCCGATGTGTCCTCAAACAACTCGCGCACTGCTTTTGGACAATTGGCAAAGTCTATGGCAATGAATGATTTATACTCATTTTTGGCGAAAGTTTCGGCAAGGGTGGATTTTCCCACGCGTCGTGCTCCTTTGATAAGCAACGCCATACTGCCGTCAAAATCCTCCTTCCATTTCAGCATTTCGTTGTATAATTTACGTCGGAATATCATACTCAATAATACTTGTTTCTGCCGCAAAATTACAAAATTTGTTGCTTATCCCCAAATTTAAAACCGTAAAAATGATGCTATCCCCTGAATTTAAAACCACTAAAATGATGCTCTCCCCCAAATTTGAAACCGCGAAAATGATGCTGTCCCCTGAATTTAAAACCGCGAAAATGATGCTGTCCCCCAAATTTAAAACCGCGAAAATGATGCTGTCCCCTGAATTTGAAACCACGAAAATGATGCTTTCCCAAAAATTTGATGCTGTTTTGGCTAAGGTGCCGTCAGAGGTCAGAGGCCCAGGAGGTCGCGGGTTATGTCGAGGGCGGTTTCGAGGGCTTTTTCGGGGACGGTTTGGTCGGGGAGGGCATCGCCGGGAGTCGGGAGGAGGGTGAAGCGTATTTGGTCGGCGACGTTCTTTTTGTCGGCGCGCATGAGGGCGAGGAGTTCGGGATAGTCGTCGCAGGTGAAAGGGACGGCGGGGAAGAGTCGGCGCAGCATTTCGGCGTAGCTGTAAATGTGGGGGGAGGGCATATCGAGTTGCGTGTGGCTCAGGATGAGAGCGGTGAGCAGTCCTTGTGCTATGGCGATGCCGTGGGGTACGGGGCGGCCGCGCCGCAGGGCGAGACTCTCGAAGGCGTGCCCGGCCGTGTGGCCGAGGTTGAGCACTTTCCGCAAGCCGTGTTCGTGCGGGTCTTGCTCCACGATTTCACTTTTCACGCGCAGGCAGGTGGCAACTGTCTTTGCCATAGCTTCGGGATTAAGTTCCTCGGTTTCGAGTAATTGCGGCAGCAGTTCGGGCGCGCCGATATAGGCGGTTTTCAGCACTTCGCCGAAGCCGGAAAGCAGTTGCTCGCGTGGCAGCGTGGCGAAGGCGTGGAGCGGTACGTAAGTGGCCGATGGCTCGGCGAAAACGCCCACCTGGTTTTTGTGGCCGTCGAAGTCGATGCCGGTTTTTCCGCCCACCGAGGCGTCCACGGCGCCGAGAAGTGTTGTGGCCACGTTGACGAAGCGTAGTCCCCGCTTGTAGGTGGCGGCGGCGAATCCCCCGATGTCGGTCACCATGCCGCCGCCGACGTTCACCACAATAGATGAACGTGTAAGGCCGTGGCGCTGCATTTCGCGCCAAAGGTGCGCCGCGCTGTCGAGCGTCTTATTCTCTTCGCCGTCTTCGATTACGGCCACGGGTAGCTCATCCAGCATGGTGCCGCGCAGAATCTCCGGCAATAGCCGCTGCACATTACTGTCTGTAACCAACAGGGCGCGGTCGTGCTCCGGTAGCGACACTCCGAGTTCTGCCAGTGTGGCGCCGATGTGTATCTCCTCGCTCATTACCTCCTTTATTATAATGGTCTGGTTTTCAGGAACTCTGCGAACTCCGGCATGGAGTGGAAGATGGCGTCGGCTTTCTCGCTGACGAAAGCTTCGCGCGGAATCGGCCCCGTCGTTACGGCCACGGTGAAGAGACCGGCGGCTTTACCGGCGTGCACGCCGAGCGGCGCGTTTTCTATCACGATGGTTTCCTCGGGCCGCGTGCCGGCTTTTTCAAGACCTTTGAGGTAGGGCTCCGGGTCGGGTTTGCCGTGGGTGACGTCGAGGGCCGTTATGCGGTCTCTGACCGCGAAGACGCCGGGAAAATCGCGGTCCAGGCGGTCGAGCGTGGTGCGTTGCGCCGAGCCGGTCACCAGGATACAGCGCACGCCGCGGCGCTTCAGCTCACGGAGCATCCGCGCGGCGCCGGGCATGACTTCCGGCTCGCCCTGCTCCTCGAAGAATTTCCCTTTTATGGCATAGAGGCGTCGGCACTCCTCGGCGTCGGGGTGGCGGTGCAGCTCGCGCCCGAAGATAAGGTCGATGGTCGCAGGACCGGTCATCCCCTCGTAGAGGAAAAACTCGTCGGCGGTGGTAGAGACGCCCTGCAGGGCCATCATCTTCTGCCAGGCGCGGGCATGGCGCGGCATGGAATCGTAAAGCACGCCGTCCATGTCGATAAGGGCGGCGCTGATTATTTCAGGAAACTTCATACAGTTTGTCACTACTTATTCAGGTTCTGGTTTATCTAAAATCTTTAAATTAACAGTTATATTTATTCACTCGAAGAACTTTAGGTCGCATTGCTTCACTCGCGCTCGCAGAATTTGCGCAGAAATATTATGTTGGGAATTTGAGGTTAAAGTAGCTTAACCAAATCGTCCGGGTTTGGGAGCGCTGAACGAATTTCGGGCGGTAACTCATCAGCAGTTCTATATTTGGCAACGCCCATAGGAGTCGTAATTCCCCGAAAGGCGAATTGCACTGTTTTATCGTCCTTATCCTTACACAATACAATGCCAATGGATTTCTTGCTCCGAAAAATCGTCCAATGCCATTGGACGATTTACCGGAATAGCAGATTCAGAGGAATAGCCGAAATCGTCCAACGTTATTGGACGATTTGACACATACTTGGACCATCCCTCGTAAAAGGTGCGCATACGTTTGATGCCGGACTCCGAAAAGCCTCTTAGGCCGGGTAGCTCTTGCTGCAATAATCTTGATATGGAAGCAATAGCATTGGAACCCCATTTAGCAGTACGGCTCTTGACAGATATATATTCACCTATGTTATAATAAAGAGAAAGCTGCTCACGATTAGCCAAACGAGCAGCATTATATCTGCTTGCGAGAATCGTTGATTTTATATCTTTGACAGCTTTAACGATGTCGGAACTGTCGAATTTGTCAAGAGAAATTTCCATAATGCAAAATTACGAAATATAAATGACAAATCGATATAAACTACAGTAAAAACGGCAAGATGGAACCCTATAATTAGAGGAAAGTTGGGGTTCGGGCTTTTTAAGGATGCCTGTATTCTTGTCTTTGGCTCCCACGCCGCCGCGGTGTGCGGAGCAACTGCTAAATCCACTTTCTGACGGATGAGCAATATAAATAGCGACAATTCCTTGGCATTTTACTTCCTATACTTCCTTTCCCAAAATGCACAAATACTTAATGCGCCTGCTTTAATCGGCAAGATTATTTAACTTGTTTGCGACACAATGAAATCCGGAAGTTTTTGTAGGGCTTATTTTGAGCCGCCGTCGATGTCGGCTTTGGCGGCGTGGCGGATGAGCAGCCAGCCGTAGTGCCGCGCCATGTCTATGATGTTTATGCGGTCGTTGACGTCAATATGGTCGATGCGTTGCGCGGCCTGCGGCGAGTAGCGGCTGGTGGTGAACCTCAGTTTGGGATGATGGTACATGCCCCCTATGTTTATGCCGAAGCGCAGTAGCGGAATCGGCGTCTTCAGCACAGCCAAGTGGTAGTACAGGTCGCCGGAGAAGTCGTTGCGCCCCTCTGCTCGCAGGTGGTAGCGGTCTAAATAAATGTCGAAGGGATAGACCTGCAGCAGGTGGTCGAAGACGCGGGCCTCGGCCTCGATAGAGGGGATGTGGATGTCGCCGTCCCGGAAAATAAGAGCCATGTGCATCAGTTTCTTGATGAACGGGTTCTGGTGGAGGTAAAGGTCGGTGGCACTGGCCTTTATACTGGCGGTCATGGATCCGGTGTTTATGTCCATGGATGGAAATATCTGAAAACCGGTTCGGGCATTGGCGTGGAAGATGCCGTGGAGGTTGCCCATCTGCGGCATTAGCGCAAGCACATTGGGGTAGGAGTCGAAAAACTCCGTGAGGTTGAAGTTGTAGACGCGTGCCCCGAACTCGGCGCGCAGCGAGTCGCGGTCGGGCGAGAAGTAGCGCATCGAGGCGCCGGCGTGCCCGAAGTCGGCCGAGAGGTATAGCGTGTCGAGGGCCATGACTCCCGGTTGCATACGGCATTTGGCCGCAAGGTCGTAGAGCCACAGGTTTGTGTAGACCGTGGCTTTGGCCTTGGCGTCGATGACGGCATCCCAGTCGCCGGGGACCATGAAGGCGGATTTCGGCGCTTCGTTCTCGGTGTCGTCGCTCGCCTTGTATGCGCTGCCGCTGGTGAAGATGTGCGCCATCTGGTTGAAGTGCAGCGTGTCCACGTCGAGCTTTGCGCGCAGGCGGTTGAAGGGTTTGCCGTCACGCCTGGAGCGGCGGTATGTGCCGGAGAGGGAGAAAGCGGTTTTCAGCGAGGCTACGTGCAGCGACCGCAGCGAGATGCTGTCGTTGTCGGTGAAGAGGTCGGCGCCGAGGTCGGTTATGGTTATCGGAGCGGGGTATGCGGCCATCCGCAGCGAGGCGCGGGCGGCGTCGATGCCGAGGGTACGCGGTCGCCCGTCGCGCAGCAGAAGGCGCACCGTGGCGTCGTTCATTGTGGCGCGCATCAGCCGCGTGGTGTCGGCGAAGTCGGGCATCGAATAGTGCAGGCGCTTTACGCGAAGCGTCACGCGGTCGCCGCTGTGCTCCTCTATGGCCACATCGCCGGCCGTCAGCATACGCCGTTCGCCCAGGTCGAGTGTCAGCGTGTCGCCGGTAAGCTCAACGATTGTACCGTCGGCGAGGGTTATGTGAGCACGCAGTGAGCCCATGTCAAGTTCCTTTTTCCCACCTTCGCGGAGGCGTGCGGTCGGTACGAGGGCGTCGAAGGCGAGGTTCTGTACCCGCAGGCCCGGGAGCCTGAGGTTGAACTCCGGTATGGAGAGCGAGAGGCCCTGCGGGAGCGCCATGTCCACGTTGCGCAACGTGGCTTCGGCGTCGGGGAAACGTCCCGCCGCCAATACGGTGGCATCGGCCTGCGAGGCATTAACCCTTATGCCTTCCGGCAACGACATGGCTATGCCGGAGAGGTCGGCGGTGGCGGCGAGTGGCCGGCCGCTCTTGTTGGCCAGCGTCACCCGGCCGTCGCGCGCCGAAACCCGGCCGCCGTCGGGCAGCCTCACAGACACGTCGGAAAGGACCGCCTCCGCTCTCAGGGGGATATGGCGGTATTCACCGCTCCCTATCAGTGACAGCGGGAAGTCAAGGATAGAGGTAAGCACGGCAGTGCCTCCGGGGCGGTAACTGTTCACCGGGGGGATGGCGGCGGCCAGCCGGGAGAGGTCGGCGTCCACGCGAAGCGCGGCATGGAACCGAGGGTCTGAGAATACCTGAGTGATTTCTCCCTTCAACAGCAGTTTCATCCCTTCGCCGGCGGCCTCCAGCCCGTCGATGGTACAGTAGCTTTGCTGCCAGTTATCACCGTCGAAGGTCAGCGACGCCCTCAGTTTGATACCGTTGACCACATAGCTCGTGCCGTCGGCCATGGTGTATGTCACCCTCGAGTCCGGCACCGTCAGCACCGCCTCGAAGCAGGGGAGGGCGCTTCCGGCGAAGTGGTAGGGCTTGGTCAGGCGTATGGATATGCTTGTGCGCAGGTCTCCCTTCACCCCCTCCAGTCCGGAAAGGAACTCCGAGGGGAGGTACTCGAGCAGCCTCATTAGGTCGAAGGTTGAAATATCGGAGTGGAGATTGCTGATTTTTGACCGCTCGCCGAAGTCCATGGTGGCTGAGGTAGTGGTCGAGACATTGGCCAGTTGCACCCTCATGTTCTCGAACTTCAGGGCGAAGGGTTTGAAACTGAAGTCTACGTCGCCGCCGAGGTCAAACGGGAAACCGGTCACTAACGGCATCCCGTTGAACTGTGCGGAGATTTTACCCCGGACCGCTACATTGTAGGAGTCGGAGCGGGGCGAGCGGCGTGTCAGGGAGATGTCGCTGAGCGATGTGCGGGCGTTCAGACGGTTAGGTGCCGAATAGAAAGTGCAGTCGTAGATGTCGCGGAGCGAGACCTTGTCTACGCTTATGTAAGGCATGTCGAAAGGCAACGTGTCGTGCGGCAGGATGTCGAAGTTGTTTACCGAGTCGTTGAGCGTCACCATGTTGAGGCGGAAACCGGATGCCTCCACCTCGTGGAGTTCCACCTTCCCGAAGAGAAGTTTCACTAAGTTCACGCTTCCGCTCATGTGCCGCAGGAAAGCCAGGGAGTCGGCGTTGGCGGGGAGCGCGGCGCGTTGCGCGGCGGTGACCGCGCTCCGGTGGAGGGTGCGGCTCACCACGTTGATGGAGTCCACTTCGAGGCGGAAGTGCGGGAAAGTGGACCAGATGGTGAAGTCGATGTGAGCGGCGGTGCAGTCTGCTGCGAAATAAGAGGAGGCGCGTTCTTCCACGATTTCGCGGAGATGCCCCGACGAGAGATACCATGTCAGGCAGGCCAGCAGCGCCACGGCGAGCGCCACGGTGCCGGCGAGGCACAGCAGCACAATCTTAAGGATGCGCAACGGCGAACGGGAGGTGTGTTTAGAGTGTGCAGACATAGTATTGAAGTGTGGACACGGCGCCGCGGTGGGACCATCTCGCCGCACGCCTTTTAACTTATAACATTTTTTAAGCTAAAATGTTAGTTCGCGTAAGACAATAATAAATCCGGGACAAAAGGCTGTCCCGGATTTGTATCGAGTAAATGCGAGTGTCAGAGTTTGGTTACGGCTCCGATGAACAGGATTGTGCCGGTGGACGTCTCTTCAATCATGAATAGGAAAGGCCGGTCGAGCGTTATTTCAACCGGTTTGAATTCCGGAGCGTCCGGATTCAAAGCAGCGTCAATACCCATCATGGTGACAGCGGCGCCGAGCGTGCCGCCTTCGTCGGTAGAAACGCGTGTTTCCTGAAGAACTTGGGTAACTTTCAGGAGGGAACCGTCCGAAGCGATTGCATTGAAACCGTAATCGAACATATAATCCAGCCCTTTGGATTTAAGCAATCTTGTGATGTCCTGATTGGAACCGATGTCGAATTTCGGCATCCTTACGATGCATTTGGTTTCTTTCGTATTAGCAAAATCCTGTGAAAGCGAAGCCGCGGTCATCCGTTCAGTGTAAGCTGTTATGTCATATCCCCGGTTCGGGAGAATACACATCATCCGGAAGTTGCCGTTGCCGTAAGGAAGACCCACGATTTCGGCAACGTCGTTCTTGGCATAAAGATATTCCGATGCATCGCCGCTCATCAAGTCAACTTGTGCCGTTGTGCCGTCAATGTTGGTGAAAGGAGCCTTTGAGGTATTGTCCTTATTGAATCCGTTAGTCCACATTCCGCGGAAATAGGTGGCGTTGAGCAGTGCGAGCTGACAATCAAGGTTGTTTTTCAAAAATTCCGGAATCAGGCCTTTAGTCTTCTCCGAGCACCATTGGTTGATGAGTTGCCGTGCATTGTCATCGTTAAGGGTCAGGAGCGATTTCACGTCGGCTCCATACCACCGCGTGACTGCTGAAATGAAATCAGGGAGTAATTGGGTGTTATTGCCGAACCACATTGAGTTTGAAACCAGAGCGTATGCCCGGGAGTCGAGTTGCGGCAACTGTGACATCAGCAAAGAGTTGAAATCATTGAGACCTTCAAGACCTGCTATGCCGGTGTCGAAACCGAGAACACGGAGGATTTGGTCGCGGGTCTTTCCGGTATCGCCATTGGCGGACATGGAAAGAGTAGAGTAGAGGCTGAAAGGTGAAATAACAGTAGATTCACCATTTTGCATCTCCATAACGTCCTTCATCAGTGAGACGGCAAAATCATTATTTGCCTGCTTGGCGGCTTCCTGGGAGGATGTGAGGTTTAGAGTGGTGTAGGCTTTCGGTTCGGGTATGTCATTGGCATTACCGTTAGGGATGACCGTTTCTCCACCCTTGTTGTCATTGGGATTGATGTCCGGCGAGTCATTGCCGCACGCGCAGAACCCGAACATCATTGTCGCAGTTGCGACGAAATAGAAGAGGTTTAGTTTCATAAGTGATATTGGGTTATTTGATTTAAGTTTCGCAAGTTCAACTTGCTGATTTCAGATTGTAAAATTTAGCGATATGAGC
>OJRI01000497.1_pt1 | contig 28650 bp, 20 predicted proteins | sample 1599151 | NCBI WGS metagenome assembly OJRI01 (sample SAMN03922457, study PRJEB24848) | human gut metagenome | isolation source: stool sample | host: Homo sapiens | place: Germany | collected 2009-11
GTCTCCTCGGTTGCGATGCCCGCATCGCGCCCTCGTCGACTCGCTGAAATCGCTCGAAAATGCCGGCGTTTCTGATATGTGTTTAATTTGAACACTTACTTATCCCGAAAAATATACTATTAAAAACACACAATCGTATGAGCGCTTCCAATTCCACGACCACCACGGCCGCCGCCCCTAAGAAAACGGGAGCCAAAGCGGCTATCACGACCGTCGGCATGACGCTGATGATCGTTACGACAGTGCTCAGCCTCCGCGGACTCGCGTCCCAGGCCGAGTATGGAGTCCAGTCAGTTTTCTGGTATCTGCTGGCCACCATCGTATTCCTTATCCCCTTCTCGCTTGTATGCGCCGAGCTGGCGTCTACATATACCCATTCAGGCGGTCTGTACCGCTGGATTTCCGAAGCCTTCGGCCCGCGCTGGGGCTGGACAGGCATGTATCTCGAATGGCAGTGCCTGGTCATCTGGTTCCCCGCCGTGCTGATGTTCGGCGCCGTTTCGCTGGCCTACATCTTCTGGCCCGAGGCGTTCGACTCCAGACTGGCCGCCAACAAGCTTTACACCATCATAATAGTGCTGGGAATCTACTGGTTCGCCACTTTCAACGCCTCCCGCGGAATGAAGAAGGCCAATTTCGTGAGCCAGACCGGCGGCCTTTTCGGCACCATCATCCCGGGTGCCATACTTATCATACTGGGCATAGTTTACGTATGCCTGGGCGACAAGATAGAGCTTTCGCACGTCCCCTTCTTCCCCGACTTCTCGCAGTTCAGCACCATAGTGCTGGCGGCCAGCATCTTCCTCTTCTACGGAGGCATGGAGATGAACGCCGTGCACGTAAACCAGATGAAGAACCCTGCCCGCGACTATCCGCGTGCCACCTTCATCGCCGCCCTGATAATCGTGGCCATCTTCATCTTCGGCACCCTGGCCATCGGCTTCGTGGTGCCCGCCAAGGACATCAACCTGCTGGCTTCTCTGCTTGTGGCCTACCATGACCTTTTCGCCGCCATCCATGCTCCGTGGCTGGGTAACGTTGTAGCCGTGCTGATAGCTTACGGTGTCATCGGCCAGGTATCGGTAATCGTCACCGGTCCTGCCACCGGCCTTGTAGCCGTGGGCGAAAGCGGATACCTCCCCCGTGCCCTCCAGAAGACCAACAGGAACGGCATCGACACCAACATCCTTTGGATACAGGGTATCTTCGTAACCGTGCTTTCACTGGCCCTGGTAGTGCTTCCCTCGGTAGAGTCGGCCTATCAGATTCTCTCGCAGATGTCCACCATCATCTATCTGATACTGGTAGTGATAATCTACATAGCCTTCCTGCGCCTGCGCCGCACCGCCCCCAACAAGAAACGCGGTTTCCGCATTCCCGGCGGCAAGTTCGTGGAATGGCTCATCGGTATCCTCGGCATAGCCGGCGTGGCCGCAGCCTCTTTCATCAGCTTCGTGCCGCCATCGCAGATCAACACCGGCAGCCCCGCCACTTACGTCACCATCCTGGTAGTCGGCGTGCTCTTCTTCTTCTGCGTGCCCCTGGTAGTGTACGCCCTGCGCAAACCGTCGTGGAGAGACCCCGACAACAACTTCTATCCCTTCGACTGGCAGATTGAGAACCGCCGTCCCTCGCAAGTGTCGCAATGGCCCGAAGGTTATGTGCCTTCTGCCCAGGAAGTGGCCGCCGCCAAGCAGCGCGTGGACCGCGAAGTGGAGGATGAAATCTCTACCCGCGAGGCCGTGATGGATACCTATCACGATGTCCGGGACATGAAGCAGGAACTCGACGACCTGGAAAAGAAAGCCGGCGGTGAGCAAAACCCCGGAAATGAAAAATCTTAGTATCAATATCCTTCAACAGCATGAGGTCTGCGGTAGCGGCGTCAATCCCGCCGCAGACCTCACATTTTCTCAACCACTCCACCCTTTATACATCCCGATTATGAAAAGCATCTATACCGGCAAGGGCTCCATATCTCTGCTCACCCTCATAGCCATCTGGTCCATCTCCCTGGTGGTGGACCTTCCCGGGCTTGCCATTACCCCGGTGATGAGCAATCTCGACATCATATTCCCGCACGCCACACATCTGGAGATACAACTGCTGTCGGTGCTCCCCAACTTCGTCATCATCCCCTTCATCCTGCTCTCAGGAAAACTCTCCATGAGCCGCTCCAAGATGGGGCTGATATATCTGGGCATGGCCATATTCCTGCTCAGCGGCATAGCCTGTTTCCTGGCACGCTCCATGGTCTCGCTTATCATAATCAGCTGCTTCATAGGAGTGGGATGCGGCCTTGTGATACCGCTGGCTGCCGGTGTGATAGCCGACTTCTTCTCCGGGCCGCAACGGATGCAGCAGATGGGTATTAAATCCGGTATCGCCAACTTCTCGCTGATATTCTGCACACTGCTGGTAGGATGGATTTCAGGCCGCGACTGGCATCTCCCCTTCGTGGTGTACCTCATGCCCGTAATCCCGCTGCTGCTGGCTCCCTTCCTCACCGACAAATACCTGAAACGCACTGCCAAAGGGAACGTCCTCGCGCCGGTGGCGCCTCATCCGGCCTCTCCGTCCCAAACTGCCGGCACTACGGCTCCGCAAACCGGCATCACGGCACGCACGCCCCTGCAGAAGGCCCGCGCCTCGGCCTCCACTCGCCGCCGCGCCGTATGGGGTATCATGGGATTCTATTTCGCCATCACCATCTGCTCCATCACCGTCTCTTATTACATGCCCTTCCTGATGCAGGAATACAAGATGCCGGATTCCGACACCGGCACCCTAATGTCGGTATTTTTCCTCTTCGTGACACTTGCCGGATTCCTGCTTTCGCCCGGCGTGCGCCTGTTGCGCAACGCCACTACACCGGTGTGCATGGCCCTGATGACAGGAGGACTCCTGGTCATCGCCGTTTCCCATACACTGTGGCTTTACCTCCTGGCAGTGGTGGCAGTGGGGTTCGGCTACGGTATGCTGCAGCCTATATTCTACAACAAAGCATCACTGCTGGCCCCAACCTCCGACCAGGCCACACGCATCATCTCCTTCATAATGACCGCCAACTATCTGGGCACTGCCGTAACGCCGCTCTTCTTCACCGGGCTTAAGGACGTTTTCCACGCCTCGGGCCACACTTTCACCTTCTGGCTGAGTGCCGGAATCCTAATTGTTGTCGCAGCAATAGCCGCCTTCAACCGCCACAACTTCGTCTTCTACGTGGACACAAAAGAGGAGTGAAATACACCGTCGACCCACTTTCCGCCAATATAGAACACAGGCCGGGGCTTTCGGGCTCCGGCCTGTGTTCTGTGTTAAGGGATTTCGGTTTTGCTCAGATGCTGAGGCGGCGCAGGGTGTTGACCAGCTCGGGGTTGATGGGCTTGTCGTTCTTGATGGCCTTGGTGAAGGGGACGTAGACTATCTCGTCGTTCTTGATACCTATCATGACGTTGCGCTGGTCGTCGAGCAGAGCGTCGACAGCTGCGGCTCCCATGCGGGAGGCTATTATGCGGTCGAAGGCCGTCGGCGAGCCGCCGCGCTGCAGGTGCCCCAGGATAGTGACGCGAACATCGTAGGCCGGATATTCCTCCTTGACACGCTGTGCCAGACCCATGGCGCCGCCGGTGACGGGACTTTCAGCAACAAGCACTATCGACGAGTTCTTGGACTTGCGGAAACCGTTCTCGATGAGTTCCGACAGCTGGTCCACCTGCGTGGAGATTTCCGGGATGATGGCGGCTTCGGCGCCGCTGGCTATGGCGCCGTTGAGGGCCAGGAAGCCGGCGTCGCGCCCCATCACTTCTATGAAGAAGAGGCGCTCGTGGCTGGTGGCGGTGTCGCGTATCTTGTCCACGCACTCCATGATGGTGTTCAGGGCAGTGTCGTAGCCTATGGTGGAGTCGGTGCCGTATAGGTCGTTGTCGATGGTGCCGGGGAGCCCGATGATGGGGAACTGGTATTCGTTGCCGAAGATACGCGCGCCGGTGAGTGAGCCGTCACCGCCGATGACCACGAGGGCGTCTATTTCGTGGCGACGTAGCACGTCATAGGCGCACTGGCGCCCTTCGGCGGTCTCGAACTCCTTGCAGCGGGCGGTCTTGAGGATGGTGCCTCCCCGCTGTATGATGTTGCTGACGTTCTGTGTGGAGAACTCTTCTATCTCGTCGGTGATGAGCCCGCGATAGCCGCGGTAGATGCCGAATACCCGGAAACCGGCGAAGATTGCACTGCGCGTCACGGCGCGTATGGCCGCGTTCATGCCCGGGGCGTCGCCCCCCGAGGTGAGGATACCTATGGATTTGATTTCTGACATGTTGAAGAATTTATACTGTTGTCTAATCTACTCTATTGTCTAAACCGTATGTGGCAGGGTTTTGTTTCCCGTAACCCGGTGCGAAGTTAATAAAAAATAGCTCTCCGGCCAAGAAAGGATGCTGCTTTTTCATTTTTAAGCCGCCAAATTTGCGATTGAAAAATAAAAGTGCTAAATTTGCAGCGTCTTTTGGTCTCAGAGGCCGCTTCGCCGAAATTCGTGAGAAAATGGTTCGGGATGTGGAGCGCAACCCCGGGGACCGGAATACCAAGAGAAACCTCAACATTTATCTTGCATTGCAAACGACAGCACATCGGGCGATTCAAAAAGATTAAAAAGGTCAAACTCCATTGGCGACAAACCAACAACCGTCCATGTCTGTTAATAAAAAGTACTAAAAGTTTAAACCCAATCAACACGCATCCCGCACCGTGACAGCGATGCCACGGAGCGCAAAAAAACTTATTTTGAACACATGGAATCTGAGAAAAAACCCAAGAGACCACGCATCGGCGCCATCATTCCCCCTGCCCAGAACGACGAGCAGCGCAAGGAAGGTGGCGAAAACCGCTATGAGAAAGTAAATTATCCCGGCGACGGCACCGGCTACAAACCCTCGTACCAGCCCCGCCCCCGCTACAATCCCAACCAGGGATACCAGAACCGCAACTACCAGAACCGCGACTCCTACCAGCGGCCCCAGTATGACAACAACCAGGGCGGATACCAGCGTTACAACAACCAGAACGCCGAAGGCCAGGCCGCCGAAGGGGAACAGCAGCCGCAGCAGAACCCCGGCTACAACAACCAGAACCGCCAGGGAGGCTACAACAACCACCGGCCGGGAGGTTATAACCAGAACCGCCAGGGTGGCTATAACAACCGCCAGGGTGGTTACAACAACAACCGCCAGGGAGGCTATAACAACAACCGGCAGGGAGGCTACAACAACCAGAACCGGCAGGGAGGCTACAACAACCAGAACCGCCAGGGAGGTTACAACAACCAGAACCGTCAGGGAGGTTACAACAACCAGAACCGCCAGGGTGGTTACAACAACCAGAACCGCCAGGGTGGTTATAACAACCAGAACCGCCAGGGTGGTTACAACAACCAGAACCGCAACAACCGTCCGGGAGGATACAACAACCAGAACCGCCAGGGCGGATACAACAATAACCGCAAGAACTACAACCAGAACCGCCAGAACCAGGGAATGCGCTTCACCCCGCGTCCCAAACAGGTGGACTACGTTCTCGAGGACATCGACCCGAACGAACCGATACGTCTGAACAAGTACATGGCCAACGCCGGCATCTGCTCGCGCCGCGAAGCCGACGAATACATCCAGCAGGGCCTCGTCAAGGTCAACGGCGAAGTGGCCAAGGAGCTCGGCACCAAGATCACACGCAACGACGTTGTGGAATACGATGAAAAGGTGGTGGTTCCCGAACGCAAGTGCTACGTGCTTCTCAACAAGCCCAAAGACTGCGTGACAACCTCCGACGACCCCAACGGCCGCACCACGGTGCTCGACCTGGTGAAGAACGCCTGCCGCGAACGCATCTACCCCGTAGGGCGTCTTGACCGCAACACCACCGGCGTGCTCCTGCTCACCAACGACGGCGACCTCGCCTCCAAACTCACGCACCCCAAATTCGTGAAGAAGAAAATCTACCACGTGTGGACCGACAAGGACATCGCCGAAGAAGACATGCAGCGCATAGCCGACGGCATAGAGCTTCCCGACGGCGAAATCCACGCCGACGCCATCAGCTACGTTTCGGACACCGACCGCAACCAGGCGGGCATCGAAATCCACTCGGGCCGCAACCGCATAGTGCGCCGTATCTTCCAGAGCCTCGGTTACCGCGTGGTGAAACTCGACCGCGTTTACTTCGCCGGACTCACCAAGAAGAACCTGCCGCGCGGCCGCTGGCGCTACCTCACACAGGAGGAAGTCAACTTCCTGCGCATGGGGTCTTTTGAATAAACAAGACTTGACATTAGTTTCAGATATGCCGGGTCCCACGTGGCCCGGCATTAGAAATATTTTATAATGAAACAGATTAAACGCACCGTCATCACCACGCTGCTCCACGACCCCGCAAAATACGTCGGCTCGCTCGTCGATGTCAAAGGTTGGGTACGCACCCGCCGCGGCAACAAGAACGTGCAGTTCGTGGCCCTCAACGACGGCTCCACCATCAACAACATCCAGATAGTTTTCGACCTCTCGAAGTTCTCCGAAGAGGAACTGCGCCCCATCACCACCGGAGCCTCCATCCATGTACAGGGACACCTCGTGGCTTCGCAGGGCAAAGGGCAGTCGGTGGAAATCCAGGCCGAAAGCCTCGAAATCTACGGCACCGCCCCTACCGACACCTATCCCCTCCAGAAGAAAGGGCACACCCTGGAGTTCCTGCGCGAAAAGGCTCACCTGCGTCCCCGCACCAACACCTTCGGCGCCGTGCTCCGCATACGCCATGCCCTCGCTTTCGCCGTGCATAAATTCTTCAACGACAAGGGCTTCTACTACTTCCATACGCCGCTCATCACCGCCTCCGACTGCGAAGGCGCCGGCGCCATGTTCCAGGTGACCACCCTCGACGTCAGCAACCCTCCGCGCACCGAAGACGGCAGCGTGGACTATTCGCAGGACTTCTTCGGGCGCCAGGCCAACCTCACCGTCTCCGGACAGCTCGAGGGGGAACTCGGTGCCACCGCCCTCGGCTGCATCTACACCTTCGGCCCCACGTTCCGCGCCGAAAACTCGAATACCCCGCGACATCTCTCCGAGTTCTGGATGATTGAACCCGAAATGGCCTTCTACGAGATAGAAGACAACATGGACCTGGCCGAGGAATTCATCAAATATTGCATCAACTACGCACTCCAGCACTGCAAAGACGACATCGCCTTCCTCAACGAGCACTTCGACAAGTCGCTCATCGACACGCTGAAATTCGTGGTAAACAACGACTTCGTGCGCCTCCCCTACACCGAGGGCATCAAGATACTCGAAGAGAGCGGCAAGAAGTTCGAGTTCCCCGTATATTGGGGCGTTGACCTCGCCTCCGAACACGAACGCTACCTCGTGGAGGAACACTTCAAGAAACCGGTAATCCTCACCGACTATCCGAAGGAAATCAAAGCCTTCTACATGAAACTCAACGACGACGGCAAGACGGTGCGCGCCATGGACGTGCTCTTCCCGAAAATCGGCGAAATCATCGGCGGTTCGCAACGCGAGGAAAGCCTCGAGAAGTTGCAGAAACGCGTCGACGAACTGGGCCTCACCGGCATGGAGTGGTATCTTGACACACGACGCTTCGGCACAGTACCCCACAGCGGCTTCGGCCTCGGCTTCGAGCGTCTGGTGCTCTTCGTGACCGGAATGCAGAACATCCGCGACGTCATCCCCTTCCCCCGCTACCCGAACAACTGCGAATACTGACCCCGCATCCACGACACATACAGCCGGATTCCCCCAGCCAGGAGGATCCGGCTTTTCTATGCGCGTTGTGCCGCAGTAAAGCCCCCGTCCCCAACAGGCGCCAGATAAGCCCGATAACCGGCCGCCCAAAAGCAGGCCGCGCCGTCCAGGAGAGGAAATCTTAATATGGAGCGCAGGCCTCCCGGCCTGCGTAATCGGCCAGGAAGGGGAGACTGGCCAATGTCCATTGGGGCAGCCCGGGAGGCCTACCCTCCATAAACATCGGCTCTGCTACGTAATAAAAAGCCGGGGAAGCCCTTGTCGGGGTTTCTCCGGCTTTTATGGTTGATTACGGGGATTATATATTGATGGTCAGGCCTGCTTTGAGGAAGGCGTTGTTGTCTGCCGCGCCCCAGTTTATCCACTGGCCTTCGGAATCGAGGTTCCAGAAGTTGAAGAGTTCGTAAGGCTTGCCTGCCCACTTGCCGGCTGCATTGCCCGTAGAATTTCTCAGGATGTTGCCGGTGAAAGTAACCCCGGCGGGATTAACCTGATACACACCAACCGCTTCTTCCCTGATGTAACGCGGCATCGGGAATGTGTTGTTGGTGATGTTTACCTTGCATTCGGACATCGGGACCATATAAGTGCCGTCCTTTCGGAACTCGATATGGATGTACCGCTGGCAGGTCAATGTCCATCCGCGTGCGCTTCCCGGGAAGTTACATTTATTGATATTGATCTCTTCGAGAGTAGGCGAAGTTATCTGTATACCGTCCCAAGTGAAATGGTCTAAATTCACATTGTTTACAGTTACTTTCTTGGTTCCTGCTTCATTTACATATATTGCGGATTGATCTTTGCCGCGTGCCGTAACAAGCGAACCGTTGGCAATGGAGAAACTCTCGCAGGACCCTTTAACCTCGAAGCATCCGCTCATGCTGGAAATTTTGTGGCCACCCAGGTCGATAGTCACATTTCTGCCTGTAACGACAAAGTTACCGGGAACATCATGAAGGTCGTTACCGAGATCCTTTGTCAGATGGATGGTTACATAATCCAGCCCCAATGCTGCCGTCAGTTCTCTGTAATTCTTGACGGAAACTTCGGTAACGTTGTAATCCGGCTCCTCGAACGACGGGTCGATTACCACCTGGAACTCTGCGGGAGCGGTGAGCAGCCGGCCGTAGATGTTGGTACGGTAGTTGCGCTGGAAGGGCACGTTCTCGAAGGTGTAGGGAGTATAGTCGGTGTCGTTGCACGAGAATGTTACGCTTGTGGTCATCTTGTCGGCGGGAACCAAGATGTAGTTCATCGACAGATACTTGATGTTCGCGGGATCGGTTACCGGGAAAGTCTCCCCGGCAGCGGGGAGGTCGGCAAGCGCGAATACCGCATCCTTCTTTGAATCTTTTGCCACATCACCCTGTTCGCCATCCATGAAGTTGAACTGTGTGTAGACATCTTTGACTGTTACGGCAGTCTGCGTCACTTTGAGCCCCAGCATGTCCGCCATATCGTAATCGGTAGTACCGATGTTGAGCTGGGCGAAGGGACGTTTCAGCGTTACGGTCTGCGACGTGGCCGTAGTGATGGCGAAGTTTTTCAGCACATAGCTGAAAGCGTCGTTTTCCTCGGTGTAACCGGCCTCGTAGTCAATGGTCACGTTGCGGTTTTCGGCCGAGAAAGTGTAGGGGGCATCCGGGTTCTGTGCCCAGAAGATGATGTCATAGTGCTTGCCGCGCGGAAGGTTCAGCGACACCGTAGTCTGCAGGTTGTTAAACTGGGCGGTGCCGAAATTCTCGCCATCGGACAGAGTGATAGGCTGGATAGAACCGTGCTCGTAAACGGCATATTTGAGGGTAGTGGCACTTTTCCCGTCGCCGAATGTACGGGAACCGAGTTCCTCCGGAAGCCGGACGGTAAAGGAAGTTTCCCCGTCAGCGGCGACTTGTGGAGCATCGTCACTTGAGCAGGAAGTGACCCCGAGCATTGCTGACAATGCCAGAGCCGACAATAAATAATTTTTTTTCATTCCTATATAATGATAGAGTTTATAAATCAATACTAATCAGCGATATATAGCCACGCACATAAAACTTCGGACACCCGTGTGGACGAACTCCGGCCGCTCTGAAAAAGATACCCGTAAGCAACCTGGTGTCGTCATTACCGCTAATCAGATGCAAATTTACGAAAATAACACCTAACTGCCGCGAAAATACCGTTAATGATTGTTAATTGCTGAAATTTGTATCTTTCCGAGCCGAAGCGGCACCACCCTTCTTTCCTGCATTTTCAACCTGCGTGCCGGTTCAGAAGAGGTCGCGGAAGATACGGTCGGTGGCGCCGAGTTTGGAACGGATGTAGGCGGAGGCTTTTTTGCCTGCGGTGCGGCGGGTTTCTTCATCCAGGAGGACTCCGGCCGTCTTGGCGAAGGTATCGGCGTCAGTCACCTCGAAGCCGCCCCCGGCTTCGCGCAACTCGCGCGCCTCTATGAACTTGCGGTTGTTGGGGCCATAGATTACCGGTATGCCGTAGACGGCCGCCTCGTTGATATTGTGCAACCCCGCGCCGAAACCGCCACCGACGTAGGCCATATCGGCGTATGTATAGGCGGAGCTGAGCAGCCCGAAGCAGTCCATTACCAATACCTTTGCGCCGTCAACGAGCGACGGGTCCTTCTCGGCGCCGGTGTACGTCACTGCGCCGGGGAAGAGTTCTTTCAGCCGCGCGATGCGCGCGTCGTCAAACTCATGGGGAGCTATCACGAGGCGCACGTCGTGGCCGTTCACCCAGTAGGCATACACTTTCTCATCTTCAGGCCACGAGGAGCCGGCCATTATCACGGGCTTCTCCCCTGCCGCGCGGCGAAAGCGTTCGAGCAAAGGTATCTCGCGGCGCTGGCGCATGATGTCGGTCACACGGTCGAAACGCGTGTCACCGGCCACGGTTACGTTTTCTATGCCGTAACGCTCAAGGAGCGTGCGGCTTCCCTCGTCCTGCACGTAGATGTGGCTATAGAGCTTGAGCCACTGGCGGTACCACGCGCTGGAACGGCGGAAGAAGGCCTGGTCCTTGCGGAAGACTGCGGAGATGAGGTAAGTGGGGACATTACGGTCCCACAGCGCGTAGAGGTAGTTGCGCCAGAACTCGTATTTCACGAAGATGGCCTTTTCGGGGCGTATGATGTCGAGGAACCGGCGCACGTTACGCGGGGTGTCAAACGGAAGGTAGACCACGGCATCGGCGCCTTTCCAGTCCTTTCGCACCTCGTAGCCCGAGGGCGAGAAGAAAGAGAGGACGATGCGCTTCTCCGGATGCTCGCGGCGCAGCATCTCGAGCAACGGACGCCCTTGCTCGAACTCGCCCAGCGAAGCGGCGTGGAGCCACACCACCGGCTCGCGCCAGGAATCGACAGCCTGTTTCAGTCGCGTGAAGACTTCGCGGTGGCCGGCCACCATCTTCCTGGCCTTGGGATGGCGCAGGGACGCGAGTTTCACCCCGCCGGCATATACATATATTCCGGCGGAGTAAAGCATCGGCTCGAGGGTCCGGCGGCAGAGTTCGGCACCCCAGGAGCGGAATTGTTGCAGTCGGGAGGGTCGGCGGCTCACTTCCCTATGGTGTCAATGGCGCGGCGTATGCGGGCCGTGACCTCGCTGCGCGGCATTAGTTCCGTGATGTCGAACATGTGCGGCCCGCGGCAAGCACCCACCACGGCCAGACGGAAGGCATTCATGACGTTGCCCAAATGGTAGCCGTTCTGCTCTATCCAGCCCAGCACTATCTTTTCGGCGTTGGCCGACGTCATATCGTCGATGCCTTCGAGCACGCCTATCAGTTCCTCCATGATGCGCGGCGTTTCCTCTTTCCAGCGTTTGCGCACATCCTTTTCGGCGTATTCCGTCGGGGCGCGGAAGAAGAAGTCCCCCTGGTCCCAGAGTTCGGCCACGAAGTTGACGCGACCTTTCACCATGCCGACGGCGCATGCCACGTATTCCGGCGAAAAACCGGTTATGCCCTTGGCCTCGAGCACCGGCATGAAGAGTGCCGCCAGCTCATCGTCGGCCATGCGCATGATGTATTCGTGATTGAACCATGCGCCTTTCTTATAGTCGAACTTGGCGCCGGCCTTGGAGCAGTGCTCGAAGGAGAATTTGGAGATGAGGGTGTCCATGTCCATCAGTTCGGTGTCGTCGCCGGGATTCCAGCCCAGGAGCGCCAGAAAGTTGACCACCGCTTCGGGAAGGTAGCCGTTTTCACGGTAACCGGCCGAGACGGCACCGGTCTTCGGGTCGCGCCATTCCAGCGGGAAGACGGGGAAACCGAGTTTGTCGCCGTCGCGTTTGGATAGTTTGCCGTTGCCCACGGGCTTGAGCAGCAGGGGGAGGTGCACGAACTCGGGCATAGTGTCGGTCCAGCCGAAAGCTTCGTAGAGCAGCACATGGAGCGGCGCCGAGGGGAGCCACTCCTCGCCGCGGATCACGTGGGTCACCTCCATGAGGTGGTCGTCCACTATGTTGGCGAGATGGTAAGTGGGAAGCTCGTCGGCGCTCTTGTAAAGCACCTTGTCGTCGATGATGTCGCTGTTGATGACCACCCGGCCGCGGATACGGTCGTTTACCACCACGTCACGTCCCGGCTCCACAAGGAAGCGCACCACATACTGCGTGCCCCCGTCGATGAGGCGCTGCACCTCTCCGGCGGGGAGCGTCAGGGAGTTACGCATCCCGCCGCGGGAATGTGCGTCATACTGGAAGTTGGGTGTTTTCTCACGCGCTTCGGCCAGTTCCTGCGGGGTGTCGAAGGCTATGTAGGCGCGGCCGGCGTCGAGCAGTTGCTTCACATATTTCTTGTAGATGTCACGGCGTTCGCTCTGGCGGTACGGGCCATGGGGACCACCTTCGCGCACACCCTCGTCGATGCCGATGCCGAGCCAGCGTAGCGACTCGTTGATGTAATCCTCGGCACCCGGCACGAAGCGGGTGGAGTCGGTGTCCTCGATGCGCAGTATCATCTTGCCGCCGCCACGGCGAGCGAAGAGGTAGTTGAAGAGAGCGGTGCGGACGCCGCCGATGTGCAGCGGCCCGGTGGGTGAAGGTGCGAAACGCACGCGTATAGGTCTGTCCATGATGTCGTCAGGTCAAAAAAAGCCGGCTCCGGCACCCCCTCTTTCCGCAGGGTTCCGGAACGCGGAATGTTTTTTATTTTTTCAGTTTATAGCCCTTGCCGTCCCACTGCCATGTGAGCTGCGGAAGCAGGAAGAGCTTCATTATGTTATAGTCGTCAGCGTCGATGTACTGCCCCACGGTGAGGCGTCCCTCGAGGTTGGTGTTGTCTGGTGAGAAACGGTACTCTATGGTGGGGAATTGCACCATCGCAACAAGTTCATCCATCTTGGTGAGGCTCCCTTTCTCTATTTTGAAGAAGTCCTTCACCTTGGGGGCGCGCAGGATCTTGTCGGTTTTCAGGGGCTGCATCTGCGAGTCGAAGAAGAATAGCTGCGAGTCTGCCTGTTGGCCGTTCGAGTCCACGGTGTAGCTTACTCCCACCACGTCGCCCTTGCGGCCGGGGAGTATCTTGATTTCCATACGGCTCACCTGCGTCAGCGCCACGCGCATATATGTGGAGTCCATAGCCTCGATGTAGGAGATGCCGTCCATGGCATTGGTGCAACGGTACACGCTGTCGGCGTGCCAGTATTCTACCATATTCATGCGCGAAAACTTGTTGAGCAGTTCCAGCACGCTCGGGGGCATATCGATGAAAGCTTCCGGGGCGGTGATGCGGGCGCCGGGAGACGGCGCGGCACCGGCGGCGCGGGCGGCGAAACCCAACGCTGCGGCCACGAGCACTATTATTATACTTAATTTCTTCATTTCCAAACAGTTTTTTGTCAGCATGGGGGCGCGACGGTAACCCTTACCGGGCGGAACGCGCCGCAGCCCTTATGCGCCATCTTCACGAAGCCTCATTTCTTTTTCTTCATGAAGATGTCGTAGTTGCCGTTATACTTGGGCTTCTTGGCAGCGGCCGCGGCGCCCTTCTTGCCTTTCTTCTCCTTTTTGTCCTTTTTGTCTTTCTTCTTCTTGAACCCTTTCCCGGCGGCATCGCCGGCATCGCCGTAGTCCTTGTCGGGCTGGGCTATCTCGGCATAAAGGCGGCGTCCGAAGAAGTCGGCGTTTTTCAACGCGCGCACCACGCGCTGGGCGTCGTCGCTCCGCACGTCGAAGAGGGTGTAGCCCGGCAACAGGTCTATGCGGCCGATGTCAGGCTTCTTCCCCGTGATGTTACGGTTGATGGTCTCCATCAGGTTACCGGGGAAGAATCCCTCGCTCTTGCCGATGTTCACCATTATTCGTTCATACCCCTTTTCGGCGGTGCGGCGGTTCTTGTCTCCGCGTTCGCGCTGGCGCCCTTCGCCGCGTTCGCGGCCCTGCTTGCCGTCCTTTGCGTTGAGGTCGATGTCCGGCATGTCCTGGTAATACTTCAGCAGACGGTTGAACTCCAGCGAAAGCACGCGTTTCAGGAGATCCTCCTCGGAGAGCCATTCCAGCTTCTTGCGCACGCCGGGCAGATATTTGTCTATCTGCTGCTCGTCCACCTGCACGCGTTCCAGCCGGTCGGCCAGGTTGTAGAGCTGCTTCTCTATGATGTGCTCGGGGGTGGGTACGGGGCGGTACTCGAAAGTCTTCCCTATCTTCTTCTCGATACGGCGGAGGTGCCCCTTTTCGCGCGAGTGGATTATGGCTATTGAGACGCCCGTCTTGTTGGCGCGGCCGGTACGGCCGGAGCGGTGGGTGTAGACAGCGTCGTCGTCGGGCAGCCCGTAATTAATGACGTGCGTAAGGTCATCCACGTCGAGGCCGCGCGCCGCCACGTCGGTGGCCACGAGCAGTTGCGTCACGTGGTCGCGGAACTTACGCATTGCCAGGTCGCGCTGCGCCTGGCTCAGGTCGCCGTGCAGGCAGTCGGCGTTATAGCCGTCGGCTATAAGCTTGTCGGCTATTTCCTGCGTCTCGCGGCGCGTACGGCAGAAGATTATGCCGTAGATATTGGGATTATTGTCGGCTATACGTTTGAGGGCCAGATATTTGTCGTTGGCCTTCACCATATAATATATGTGCTTGACATTCTTGGAACCCTCGTTGCGGTTTCCGGCCACGAACTCCACCGGGTCGTGCATGAAGCGCTTTGCTATCTCGGCTATCTCCTTGGGCATCGTGGCCGAGAACATGAGCATCTTGCGCTCTTCGGGCACATGGCTCAGGATTTCATTGATGTCGTCCACGAAACCCATGTTGAGCATCTCGTCGGCCTCGTCGAGGATTACGGTGTGGACGTCGTCGAGGTGCACTACGCCGCGTTTAATGAGGTCGATGAGTCGGCCCGGAGTGGCCACTATAACCTGCACGCCCTTCTTGAGGGCACGGATCTGCGAGTCGATGCTGGAGCCGCCGTATACTGGGAGCACGCGCACGTTGCCGAGGTATTTCGCGAAGTCGGCCAGGTCTCCGGCTATCTGGAGGCAGAGTTCGCGCGTGGGGGCAATGATGAGCGCCTGTGTGCGGTCGTTGTCGCGGTCGATGCGCTGGAGCATCGGGAGGCCGAAAGCGGCGGTCTTGCCCGTGCCGGTCTGCGCCAGGCCCACCACGTCGCCGTCCTCGTGCAGAAGGTGCGGGATGACCATCTCCTGGATGGGCATCGGATGTTCGAACCCGAGTTCTTCTATAGCTTGCAGCAACTGCGGCTCTACGCCTAATTCTTCAAATGTCTTCAATTTATCTTCTTCCATAATTACAGTCGGTTGGTGAATGTCTTGGCGCCGCGAAAGCGTGGCACGCTAAAAGATAAACACCCTTCCGGCGGTAATTCTTTATTCAACAGTCAAATAATTTGCAAAATTAGTTAAAAACCCCGAACTTGCCAAACCCACGCCCAAGAATCTGCCGAAATCCCACCGTTTCTCAGCCAATTGTCATAATACCGGTACACGGATGCGGTTTTTGCGGTTACGGAAATATTTTGTAATTTTGCCGCACTAACAGTTACGGATATGTCTACTAATACTGAAGATAACAAACGGAAAGTGACTACGCGGCGCCTCATAGAAATGAAACGGCGCGGCGAAAAGATAGCGATGCTCACGGCCTACGACTATACCATGGCCCGAATCCTCGACCAGGCCGGCGTGGACGTGCTGCTGGTCGGCGACTCGGCCGCCAACGTGATGGCCGGTTACGCCACGACACTCCCCATTACCCTGGACCAGATGATCTACCACGCGCAGTCGGTGATGCGCGGCGTGCAGCGCGCCCTCGTGGTGGTGGACATGCCCTTCGGCACATACCAGGGCAACTCCAAGCAGGCCCTCGCCTCCGCCATACGCATAATGAAGGAGACCGGCGCCGAAGCCGTGAAGATGGAGGGTGGCGCCGAAATACGCGAGTCCATAGAACGCATTCTCTGCGCCGGCATCCCGGTGATGGGTCACCTCGGCCTCACACCGCAGAGCATCAACAAGTTCGGCACTTACAGCGTGCGCGCCCGCGAAGAGGCCGAAGCTGAAAAACTCCTCGCCGACGCGCGTATGCTCGACGAGATTGGGTGTTTCGGAATTGTCCTCGAAAAGATTCCGGCGGCGCTGACGGCCCGCGTAGCCGAGGCCATATCAATACCGGTAATAGGCATAGGCGCCGGCAACGCGGCCGACGGGCAGGTGCTTGTAACCCAGGATATGCTGGGCCTCAACGACGGCTTCGCCCCCCGCTTCCTGCGCCGCTACGGCCACCTCGGCGAGGAAATTTCAAACAGCGTTTCCCACTATATCATCGACGTGAAGAGCTGCGACTTCCCCAACGAAAAGGAACAATACTAAAACTTCATTGAACAGACATTTATGACCAAGACCATGACCCCCATAGCCATGGCCCTCTTCGCTGGCACCGCCTACGGAGCGGTTGCACCTCACAACCACATTTCCACTCCCGCCGAAGAGAAGGCGCTCGACGAGGCCTTCGCCTGGAGCGCTCCCGAAGAGCAACCCGACGGCGCCACGCCGCGTTTCGTGCTCCGCAGCCGCGACGGCAAGTTCATCCTCGGCACCGGCGCGAAGATAAAAGCCGTCGCCATGTTCGACTTCGGCGCGCCCATCGACAATCCCAACGACTTCGACCCCTCATCCATCCCCTCGGCGGTAGAGCCGGGCGAAGGGGCGCGCTGGCAATTCTCGGCACAGTCGTCGGCCCTGTGGCTCAACGCCGTGGCTTTCCCGGACTCGAAAAACCGCGTCGGCGCTTACATCAACGTCAACTTCCACGGTGACGACTATATGCTCCAGATTCAGTATGCCTACCTCAAATGGCGCTCGCTGACGGCCGGTTACGGCTATTCGCTGTTCGCCGACGTGCCGGCGGCTCCCGCCACGGTAGACTATGAAGGCCCCAACTCCTTCACCGGAGTGCAGGGAGCCGTCTTCAATCTCGAAATGCCGCTGGGCCGCAACGGCCGCTGGACCCTCGGCGCCGGAATCAACTCTTCCATGGCCTCGATAGCGCCCACAGAGATGACAAAGCAGGTGTCGCAGCGCCTCCCCGACATCCCGGCCTACATACAGTATAATCACCCCTTCGACGGCCACCTGCGACTCTCGGCCATACTGCGCAACCTCTACTACCGCGACCTCCGCGCCGGGCGCAACCTCGACATGGCCGGCTGGGGCGTGAAACTCAGCGGCATGGCCTCGGCCGGTCCATGCAATTTCTATATGCAAGTGCTGGGCGGACGCGGCATTACTTCTTATTACCAGGACCTTATCGGCGACGGGCTGGACCTCGCCATTGCAGCCGACGACAGCCGCCGCTCCCTCACCGCCTCGTGGGGAGGATATGTGGGCGTTGACTACGCCTTCGCGCCGCGCTGGTGCGTGCTGGCCACCGCCTCGACGGTGCACCTTTACCCCGGCGACGGCTACCGCCTCCCAGACGTGGAAGGAGCATACCGCCACGCCGAATACCTCTCCGGCACCCTGACCTACTCCATAACCGGGCAACTCAGCGCCCAACTCGAATACCTCTACGGCATACGCCACAACCCCGGCGGCACCACACGCCACGACACCCGCCTCCAGACCGCCCTCACCTTCGCCTTCTGATGTCATAGGTTCCGCCTAAGGCAAGAGTATAAATGTTTTGTTTGCGCCAATACCGGAAAACGGGGGAGACACCGGACGAGTTCTGACGGCTTTCATAAATTTTTCTGAAAGTCGATGATAGGACCCCCCCCGAGGATTTTCTCAATAAATCAGAACTCAAACAAAAAACAAAACATCATGAAACAATTATTACTCCTTTTGGGGTTGTTTATCAGCCTCAGCATGGCAGCCCGCGACTTCAAGTATGATGGCATCATTTACACAGTGATTGACGAAGCCAACAAGTGTGTGGAAACAAAAGCCGGATACAGCGAAAAAGTCAATGACGACACCAAGTATTATGCCGGCAACGATGTGACTTACTACAACCTGGACCTTCCGGCAAAAGTGTATGACGGTGATGAGGAATACACCCTTACCCGCATCGGCGACATCTCTTTCACCGGTTCAACCATCTTCAAGCTCACGCTGCCCGAAACCGTCACTGAAATAGGTTTCAAAGGTTTTTCAGTATGCACCTGGCTTTATGACGTAAAGTTGCCTGAAGAGATGGAAACTGTCGGCGAAGAGGCATTCAGCGGCTGTATTCGGTTGACTGAGGTAGACTTAGCGAATGTCAACACCATCGGTAAAATGGCATTTGCATTATGTATGGGTCTGGAACATATCGATATTCCGGAATCGGTAAAGACTATAGAATCGCAGGCCTTCACAATGAGTGCGCTGAAGTCTATCTCAATACCGCATGTAAGAGAAATCGGCAGCAGGGCTTTCTGGGTGTGTGCCAATCTCGAATCTGTTCAACTCGGAAATGACCTTATCGACTTAGGCATCATGGAATTTTCCGGATGTCCGCTGACTAAGATTTATTACAATACGGAATTTCCTGCGCTTACGTTAAATCCACTTTCGATGATGAAGTCTATGAAAAGGCAACATTATACGTTCCTGCATCTTCAAAATCAACATTTGAAAGCATTACGCCATGGTCATATTTCACCAATATCCAAGAGAACGATTTCTCCCACGTAGACAATATTGAAATCTCCGATACAGCTGAATGCGAATACTATGACCTGAACGGCCGCCGCCTTCTGAATCCTGCCTCGGGCCAGATTGTCATCAAACGTCAAGGCAACAAGACCACTAAAATCGTTCTGCCCTGATAAACAAATTTAAAAACTTATTGACAATCTCCGGAATCACTTCGACTGTCAGATTCGATAGACCAGACAGCGGCGGAATCGTCCCAACAAGGCGCTTCCGCCGTTTACATTTGGCAAAGTAAAAGCGCCCTTACTTTTCCCGTGAAATGGCATCTATTTACGGTTCTCCTGGGATATTTTCATTATTTTTAAGCACCTGCGAAGAATAAATGTGCAAATCTGAGGAGCTTATTTCCGCGACGTTTTTGGAGTCCAAAGAGGGAGCCATGCGGGCATCGTGACCGATGAGGACTGCGAAAACGACCGGAAAGAAGCCCTCAGATAGACATATTTAAAAACCATATGTTCATTTACTCTTCGCAGGTACTTAAATAACAAAAATTTGGGGATAATTCAAAATATTGTTATTAAATTTACGTTTGAATAGTACAACCATTAAAAAAATATAGCCGATGAGACTATTAAAATTAACACAGTTTATACTGCTTATAGTCTGCATTCTGTCTGGATTATCGTTATCCTCGTTTTGTCAAAATGCTAAACAATGATGCCCGACGGAACGTCAAACGATACTAAAATCATGGTTCAATGAAAGCGCGATTTATTATATTCATCATTCTGCTGGTTACTCTCTGCATTAGCCAAAAAGCAAATGCAGAAGAATCAGAATCCGTTATCGCCATCGAGAATGTTTCATATCAGTATGAAATGTTCCACGACCGTGACGGAATACTTGACTGTACGGGTACTTTTGCAATCACCGCTCGGATAAACTCGGCTGACGAAGTGTCGCATGTCGTATTGGAGCGCACCGTATCACACTATATCCCGGGTAATCATTTCTTTTTCAGCATCAAATCTGATGTTGATTTTGAACCGGGGAAAGCTGAAATAACAGTTGACCGCGATGATATTTCCTGGGGCACATATTTCGATATATGTGTGCACTATAAAGACAAGACTACCGCCAGAACGGAAATTGTTTGCACCAATGACTATATGAATCCCGATGATTTGGAATCAATTTTGAAAGACTCGGGCATTGATGATGTTGACAGTGACCCTGTTTCGATTACAGTCAATGACAAAACACTGACAATCGAAACTTCCGGGTCAATGCCCTTAAGAATTTTTGATTTACAAGGGACAACGTTGTATTCCGGAATTGCGGAAGGGGAAGTCTCGATTTCAGTGAACGCTCCGTTCGTCATCGTCCAATATGAAATCAACGGCAAGATCACCACAAGAAAGATTCTCATAAAAAGACTTTAACAGGACATAGACTTTAGACTGCGTGTTCCGGGCGCATCCCATGTATCGTATGCGTCCTTTGCTATAAAACCGCAGCAGGCATGGGCTTGCTGCGGTTTGTTCGGTTTATATACTATAGTTTCTTACCGGACGGCTATCTTGGCGGTGCCGGCGGCGGTCGTTACCAGGTAGAGGCCCCGGGACATCGGGAGGCGGCTGGACGCGGTGGTACAGAGGGTTTTCAGAAGGCGCCCCTGAAGGTCATAGATTTTGGCCTCTCTCGTTTCGCTTCGGAAGATTATCTCCCCTTCGCCGCCGATGACGGCGCCCCCGGCTGCGTCTATATCACCGATGCCACTGCCGGGAGCTATGCGCAACGAGCAGGTGGCGTCGCCCCAGCCGTCGGCGAGCGTCGAGGCGTCTTCGGTCCACGTCCGGCTGTCACCGTCGAGGAATCTCCCTTTGTAGAGTGTCACGGTGTAGCCGGGGGTGACTTTCAGCGAAGCCACGTCCTTTGCCGTCACGCCGTAGAGCGCCATTTCGGGTTGCGAGAACTCGCCGGCGGGGAGTTCCACGGCATAGCCGCCGAAGTCGGCGTTGCCATACGCCGTTGCGGCCACCTTGTCGGCCTTCACGGTTGGGAAAATACGGTTGATGGCGGTAGCCCATTCGTTGAGGTTGCGGCGCTCGTCGTTGTAGTTCCATAGGAAACCGCCCTGCACATCGGCATTCTCTTTCCAGTTTTTGAACTTGCGTTCCATGGTGGTGCGGCTGGAGCTCGACTCGCAGTCGAAGCCTACGTACATCGGTATGTCGCCGAACACTTTCCACGAGGCTGGGTTGTTGCCGCTGCCGCCGCCGTAGGTCTGGAGATAGACTATGTCGCAGGTCCCGGGCGTCTCGTTGAGATTGGCTACGAGCGTCTGCCAGAACGTCTTGTTGGTGTAGGGGGCGATGGTTGTCTTGTAGCCGATTTCGGCCATCATGCGGTGGAAGGCGGTTGCGGCTTCAACGTTGTAGTCCTGCTCCTGGTCGTTGTTTATGGCCACGACTTCGGGGATAGCCTCTTTCAGCGCCTTGAAATTGCGGTAGAGGATGGTTTCCGGGCCGGTGCCGTCGCGCTCCACGAGTTTGCGGATGTTGCCGTACGAGCCGTTGCCCCAGCCGCCGATGCAGAACTCCAGGCGGCTGATGGAGGTGGGTTGCTTTAGGAGCGACTGCACGTCGGAGACGTATTCGGGCTGCACCTCGCCGAAGACGTACTCGCCGTCGCGGCAGATAATGCCGCCGGTCTCGGCCGGACGCTGGTTTTTCCAATCGTAGTCGGTGGTCAGCGTGCCGTCTTCCTCCACCGTCACGTTGAAGATTATGGCGGTGGTGTATCCGGAGTTGCGGAGGTTGTCGTATGCTTCGGTGCGGTTGCGGCGTATGTGGCCGCAGGCGTAGATGGCCGACTGGGCGTAAAGCTCCGGCGCGGCGCACAGACCGGCAACGGCAAGAAGGAGGGCTAATTTCGTTTTCATATTTATGTCAGGTTCTTTTCAAATTAAAGATAAACATCAACGGCGGTGGTGCCTCCGGCGGTGTGTGGCGTTGCCGCTTTTCTTGGTGCCGGTGGCGGCAGGCACGGTGTAATTCACCTTCCTGTGTTTGCGGCCGTAACGGCTCTTCCTGGCTTTATAAGTCTTCGGCGCCGCGGTTTTCCGCGAGCCTATGGTGCAGAACGTGGGTGCCACTGTGTCGGGGGTAATGATTATCTTTGTGCCTACGTCCACGAGCTGGCGCAGTTTCAGGAGGTCTTCGTTGTGGAGGCGAACGCACCCCAAGGAGGCGCGCGTGCCTATGGATTCGGGGCGGTTGGTGCCGTGGATGCCTACATGCTCCCACTGTCCGCTCAGGCGCATGAACCAGGGGCCGTAGTCGCTTCCCGAGGCGTCCCCCTCCCAGCCGCTGGAGTCCTCTATGGAACGGATGGAGAAAGTGCCGTCCGGGGTGCGGTGATCGCCGCGGCGCTGTTTCTGTCCGTAATTGATGCCGAGTGCTACCGGAAAACTTGCTACCGTATCGTTTTCCTGTTCCACGACATAGAGCCGGAAGGCCGGTTTGTCGATTATGATGGTGCGGTCCGTGGGCTTCACGGCATCGGGAGACACCGACTGCAACATCATCAATAGGGTGAATAGTACGTAGTTCATATCTCTGAATTGACACACAAAGTTAGCAATTAATTGCCAATAAATGCAATTATTAACGTCCGTTAACTTAATTAAATCCGATAAATCAGTAATTTTGCACCCGTGAAGGATAGCATTCGCATAGCGCCCGGTTTCGAGCATCTGCGGGCTGAGTTTGAGCGTATTCCGGAGGGTGGCTACCCGGTGGAGCACGTATTCTGCAACAAGCGCAACGTTGTGGAGGCGTCGGTCATCGGCGGCATCCCTGCGGTCATCAAGCGTTTCCGCACTCCCGGCACCGTCAACGCCTTCGTCTACGGCCGGTTGCGCCCTTCGAAGGCGGACCGTAGCTTCGACAACGCCCTGCGGCTCCACTCCCTTGGTATAGACACTCCCGAGCCGATGGCGGTGATAACGCGGCCCGACGGCGCACGCTTCGCACGCTCATGGTATGTGTGCCGCCGCGTCGACGTTCCTTCCATGAAAACGCATCTTCCCAACGAAAAGTTGCCGCAACTCATGGAGCTGCTGCAGGGCGACGAAATCCTCGCCGCCTTCCTCGACACGGCTGCCGGTTTCTTCGGTGCCGGAGTGTATCCCATAGATTTCAACCGAGGCAACTTCCTGCTGCTGCGCGGTGCCGACGGCCGCTGGCACTTCCCGATGGTGGACCTCAACCGTATGCGCTTCGGCCGCGTGTCGCCGCACATGGTGGCGCGCGCACTCTACCTTTTCACCGACGGCGTGTCGCCCGGGGCGCTGCGCGAGATGACGCTGCGCGTATGCCGACGCATGGGCCTCCCCGACGCCGTGACGCTACGCGGCCTCCGCTCCTTCCGCCGCGCGCTTCCGTGGCGCACTATGCGCCGCAAAATCAAAAAAAATCTTAAAAAAATCCTACACAGGAATAAATGACACTCCCCGCGGTGTTTTTATAATGATATGCCCCGGGGAACTCCATACCTTCCCTATATAACCCTTCCGCTACCGCTATGAAAATTGTAGAAGAAAACTTTATAAAGATTTATGAAAAAAGTTTCATAGAGAACTGGGATCTCCCCGCCCTCTCGGAATACACCACGCGCCAGTCGCTCACCTACGCCGAACTGGCGCAGAGCATCGCCCTCTGCCACATGCTCTTCAAGAGCATCGGCCTCAAGCAAGGCGACAAAGTGGCCATCTGTGGCAAAGACTCCATCTCCTGGGTGGTGACCTACATGGCGGTGGTGACCTACGGCGCCGTGATAGTCCCCATACTGCCGGAGTTCAACCCGCTGGACATCACGCACATCATCAACCATTCGGAGGCCGAGCTGCTCTTCATCAGCGAAAGCATCTGGGAACACATAGACCCGTCGTCGCTGCTGAAGGTGCGCGGCGTAATGTCGCTCGACAACCGCACGCTGCTCTTCGAGTCGCAAGGGATGGAGATAAGCCGCGAACAACGTCTGCTGCGCCGCCGTTTCCGAACCAAATACCCGGACGGCTACAAGTCCACAGACATCCATTACGCCCGCCGCGACAACTCCAAGCCGGTGGAAATAAACTACACGTCCGGCACCACGGGCTTCTCCAAAGGGGTAGTCCTTACGGGACGCAGCCTGGCGGGGAACGTCTGCTTCGGCATCGCCACGCAGCTGCATTTCCGCTCGTCGCGCGCACTGGCCTTCCTGCCTCTGGCCCACGCCTACGGCTGCGCCTTCGACATGCTGACGCCGCTGGCCGTAGGCTCGCACATCACCCTGCTCTGCAAGGTGCCCTCGCCGCGCGTCCTCCTGAAAGCTTTCGCACAGGTACGCCCCAACCTCATCATCTGCGTGCCGCTGATCCTCGAAAAAATCTACAAAAACCAGATTCTCCCCATGATTTCCAAAGGGGCGATGCGCTGGACACTGGCCATCCCCTTCCTCGACAACGTGATTTACGCCAAGATACGCAAGAAGCTCATCGAGGCCTTCGGCGGCGAGTTCGAGCAGGTGATAGTGGGCGGCGCGCCGCTCAACCACGAGGTAGAGGAGTTCCTGCACCGCATCAAATTCCCCTTCACCGTCGGCTACGGCATGACGGAGTGCGGCCCGCTCATCAGCTACACGCCGTGGCGCAAGTTCCGCGTCGGCTCCTCCGGCAAGGTGCTCCCCAACATGGAGGCGATGATTCTGAGCGAAGACCCCGAAAACATCCCCGGCGAAATCTGCGTGCGCGGCATGAACGTGATGAAAGGCTACTACAAGAACCCTGAAGCCACGAACCTCGTGCTCGACAAAGACGGCTGGCTGAAGACCGGCGACATGGGTACGCTGTCGGCCGACGGCACCCTCTACCTGCGCGGCCGCTCCAAGACGATGATCCTTACCGCCAGCGGCCAGAACATCTACCCCGAAGAGATAGAAGCCAAGCTCAACAATATGCCGTTCGTAGCCGAGAGCCTCGTTGTGGAACGCGACGGAAAGCTCGTGGGTCTCGTCTACCCGGACTACGAGGCGGCCGACCGCCTGGGCGTCACCGGCCCGGATCTCCAGGACTCGATGGACAATATCTGCAAGGAACTCAACAAACTGGTGGCACCCTACGAGCGCATAAGCCGCATCATCCTGATGCCCAACGAATTCGAGAAAACCCCGAAGCGCAGCATCAAACGCTTCCTCTACACCCAGTAAATATGAAACGCCGGCCTCGCGGCCGGCGTAAATTGTGTAAACGCATGGTTTTACGCAGGCCGGGAGGCCTGCGCTCCATATTTACGGTCACTCTTCGCCGAGGAGGTCGGGGCGCAGGCGCCGCGTGCGTTCAAGGGCCTGGTCGTAGCGCCATTGGTCTATCTTGGCCTGATGGCCGCTCAGCAGGATGTCAGGCACTTTCCACCCTTTGTAGTCGGCCGGGCGGGTGTAGACCGGCGGCGCAAGCAGGTTGTCCTGGAACGAGTCGGAGAGCGCCGACTGCTCATCGCCGATAACGCCCGGAATGAGGCGCACCACCGCGTCGGCGATAACCGCCGCCGGCAGTTCGCCGCCCGTCAGCACATAGTCGCCGATGGAGATTTCACGCGTCACGAAATGCTCGCGTATACGGTAATCGATACCTTTATAATGTCCGCAGAGGAGAATGATATTGTCGAGCAGCGAAAGGGCGTTGGCCGTAGGTTGGTCGAAGGTTTTGCCGTCGGGGGTCACGAAAATCACCTCGTCGTAGTCGCGTTCGGCGCGAAGTTGCGTTATGCACTCGTCCACGGGCTGCACTTTCATCACCATTCCGGCTTCGCCGCCGAAGGGGTAATCGTCCACCTTGCGGTGCCGGTCGTGGGTATAGTCGCGCAGGTTGTGCACGCATATCTGCGCCAGTCCCTTCTCCTGCGCGCGTTTAAGTATCGAGCAGTTGAGAGGGGATTCAAGCATTTCGGGCATTACTGTCAGTATGTCGATTCTCATTTTTCAGAAGGTTTTACCCTGCAAAGTTAACCAAAATTCCCCGCACGGCAAAAACACCTTCTTCTCCCGGCGAAATGTTAAATTTCAATCCGGCAAAGTGTTAAAAGTATTTAATAAACCTCCGGGTTTTACACTTTGCTATTAAATTTCACTAAACTATCTTATAGAATACCAAGGGAATTTGACATTTGCTTCTCTTTGAACTACCTTTGCAGTCGAAAATGAAACTGACCCAAAGATATATTTCCTCACTTTTCGCACTCGCACTGGTTTGCACGGCATGCGGCCACAAAGCCGGCAAGAGTTCCGACTCCGACTCCGTGACCGACGCCAAGGAGCAGCAGAAAAAGGATCTCGCCCCTTTCCCGGACACTACGTTCGCTTCCGTGGAGCAACTTAACTACAAGGTGGAGATTCTCGACAGCACCGCGCAGAAACCCATCTCGCCGCTGCACGACCTCTACGCCGACGCTCCCGGTATCATGACCTTCCGCGGCAACGCCCACCGCGACGCCTCCTTCACCGGCTCGGTGGACAAGTGTCCCTCGCGGGTCGACGTGGTGTGGCGTTTCGAGACTTCCTCCGACGCCAAATGGGGCGGCGGCAGCGGCTGGACCGGGCAGCCCGTCTACGTGACGTGGCCCGACTCACTGGTCAAGAAGTTCCGCACCGCCAATGTGGTGAACGCAGACTTCTCAGGCAAAGAAGTGATAGTGGGTTCGCTCGACGGCAAAGTCTACTTCCTCAACCCCGAAAACGGCAAAACCACCCGCGAACCCGTGGACATGGGCAACCCCATCAAGGGCAGTGTCTCGCTCGACCCCACGATGAACGGCTACCTCTACGTGGGCCAGGGAATCCCCAACGTGCAGCCCTTCGGTGCCATGACCATCGACCTGAAGAGCAACGAGGTAATCTCGAAATTCGGCGTCGACTCAAAGGCACAGCGCGCCTGGGGCGCCTACGACTCCTCGGCGGTGCGAGCCGGACAGTATGTGTTCCGTCCCGGCGAGAACGGCACCCTCTACAAATGGCTCCCTACCCCCACCGGGATGACGCTGGCAGCCTGCCTGCGCTTCACGCGCAACGGCTCGGCGCCCGGCATCGAAAGCTCCATGAGCGTGTGCCGCAACTACGGCTACTTCAACGACAACGCCGGCAACGTGCTCTGCGTGAACCTCGACACAATGAAACCCGTCTGGTATTACGACAACCACGATGACTCCGACTCGTCGCCAATCGTGATAGAGGAGAACGGACATCCTTACGTCTACACCGGCACGGAAATCGACAGGCAGGGACAAGGGCAGGCCTACTACGTGAAACTCGACGGCCTCACGGGCGAGAAGATATGGGAACACCAGGTGCCCGGACGTCAGGCCACAGTAGGGGAAAAGCACTTCGACGGCGGCTTCTACGCCACGCCGCTCCCCGGCCGCGCCGACTGTCAGGGAATGCTCTTCGCCAACGTAGTGACCAACACGCAGGGACAGAACGGCCATCTCGAGGCCATAGATATAAAAACAGGCAAAACGCTATATAAGACAGACTTGAAACACTATCCGTGGTCGTCGCCGGTAGCCCTTACCGGTAAGGACGGAAAGATGTACATCTTCACGGGCGACACCGCCGGAAACGTGTATGTAATAGAAGGTAAAACAGGTGAAATCCTCGTGACCAAATCTGTAGGAAACAATTTCGAATCGTCGCCCGTGGTGGTCGGCAACGAAATCTACCTCGGCACCCGCGGAAACACCATATTTAAAATGAAAATTTCATGATGAAGAAACTGATAATACTTTTCATGGCCCTCGTGGCAACGGTAGGCGCTTTCGCCGGCAATCTCTCCGCCAAACGCGGCACAGTGAAAGACAGCTACAACTTCTGGTTCTACGATCCTGCCGACTCGGTACAGTCTTCCGACGCCAAACCGCTGGTCATCTTCCTGCACGGACGCTCCCTCTGCGGCCATGACCTCAACCGCGTGAAACGCTACGGCACCATCGATGCCATAGAGAAAGGCCGCGAACTCGATGCATACGTAATAGCCCCGCAGAACCACGGAGGCGCATGGAAACCCTCCAAAATCAACGCCCTTCTCGAATGGGCCTGCGAAAACTATAACGTCGACGCCTCGCGCGTTTACGTCCTCGGAATGAGCCTCGGCGGATACGGCACACTCGACATGGTGGCCGCTTACCCCGAGAAAATTGCCGCCGCCATGGCATTCTGCGGCGGTTCCACCGCCAAGGAGTTCGACGGAATGAGCCGCGTGCCCCTCTGGATAGTACACGGCACCGCCGACGCCGCAGTCCCCGTCAGCGCCTCCGACAAGGTGGTGGCCGGTATCCGCCAGACCGGCGACGACTCACGCCTAATCTACCACCGTATCCCCGGCATGAACCACTCGCGCCCCGCCCGCTTCTTCTACCTTAAGGAAAGCTACGACTGGCTCTTCGCCCACTCGCTCAATGACAAAGACCGCACGGTAAACAAAGACCTCACCTTCTCCACCGACCTGCTGGCCACCGCCTACAAGGACCTGAGCCGCAGCCGCGCACGCCGCACCACTGCCTCAGCCACTGCCTCCACCACCAGCCGCACGGCACGTACCGCCAAGGCCGCCATCTCCTCGCAGACCCGCGCTTCGGTGAAGAAAGAAACCGCCTCGAAATCGAAAGCCTCAAAATCCGCTTCCGTAAAGGAATCGGGGAAAAAGACCTC
>OJRI01000504.1_pt1 | contig 28480 bp, 18 predicted proteins | sample 1599151 | NCBI WGS metagenome assembly OJRI01 (sample SAMN03922457, study PRJEB24848) | human gut metagenome | isolation source: stool sample | host: Homo sapiens | place: Germany | collected 2009-11
CCCGCATTTTCGGCTGAATCTTAAAAATTCATCCACGGAAGTTTGGCGGTGTCCCTAATTTGGTTGTTGTTCGTGTATTTATTTTATTTAAATGATTTTGCGGAATATTTTGAATATTTTTTCAGAGCCGGGACCATTCTCACGAATGTCGGATAAATGATTCTCCGGCAAGTTCCCGCACCCGCTGTTCCCGTGACGCCCACGGCGACAGGCTGCGAAAAACCAACACAGGCACCCCGCCCCGGGGTGCCTGTGTGTCTCTTTTTTGGAACCGGAGGGGGGATTAGCCTTCGGTGATTGCGCCGCTGGGGCAAACTTCTGCGCAGCTGCCGCAGCTGATGCAGGTGTCCGGGTCGATGTGATAGATTTCACCTTCTGAGATTGCGCCTACGGGGCAAACAGGTTCGCATGTGCCACATGCCACGCAGTCATTTCCAATTACGTATGCCATAATAGTCTTTGTGTATTAATTAATTAATTGTTTAGTTGTTTTCCGAGTTGAGGCGCCGTCGGGACGCCTTTTCGGGTGCAAAATTAACTTCATTTCCCCGAAAATCAAATTTTATTGCCGTTATTTTCCTTAATTTAAAATCGTTACAAATAAGCCGCGCTCAGGTTTTTGTCGCCCGCGGGCAATAATCGCCGGCCCGGGGGCGTTAATTTAATAATGAACCGACCTGCACGATATTTCCGCACAGCCATAATGCTGGTGGCGCTGCTGTTTTCAGCCGCGTCAGCGCTTCCGGTGTCGGCACAACGCTGGAAGGAGAAGCCCCTGAACCGACCCTATGCCGACCTCAAGCGCTGGCATCTCGGTTTCTCGGTGGGCGGTTTCTTCCAGGATTTCTCTTTCACACACAACGGCAACGTCACCCCCGAAGGGGAGCAGTGGTTCACCTCCATCCCCGACCTGGCGCCCGGTTTCTGCGTCAACGTGATGGCAGACCTGCGGCTGCACAAGAACTTCAACCTGCGCTTCGAGCCGGGAATGTACTTCGGCGGCGCGACAGCCAAAATGCGCGACTACACCACGGGCCAGGAGCTGTCGCAGAACATCAAGACGGCCTACGTTGTGCTCCCCGTGGAGCTGAAGGTCTCGGGCGACCGCTTCGGCAACAGCCGCCCCTACTTCACCGTCGGGGCGATGGCCACCTACGACGTCTCGAAGCGCAGCAGCGAATACCTGCAGCTCAACCAGTTCGGCACTTACCTCACCGTGGGCCTCGGCGTGGACCTCTACCTCCCCTTCTTCAAGTTCATCCCGGAGGTGAAGTTCTGTTTCGGCCTCAACGACATGCTCAACCACAAGCGCCCGGACCTGACCGACGACCCGCAGACGATGAAAATCACCGACTCCATTAAGAAAATGAAGTCGAACATGGTGGTGGTCACTTTCTACTTTGAATAGACATTCAGCAATGAACCGCGAGATACTACACATCATAACCAAGACCGTTGCCACGGTGCTCCTCATGCTCTGCTGCCTTACGGCCGCGGCGCAGAACGACGCGCAACTGACTCAGTACTGGGAAGTGCCCTCGCTCTACAACCCGGCGGCGACGGGCACAACCGACTATCTGCGCATACGCGGCGCGGCACGCCTGCAGTGGGTGGGCATCAAGAACGCGCCGAAGACCTTCTCGGCCGTGGCAGAGTCCCCCTTGCAGATAGGTAAGAAGCGCATCGGACTGGGCGTGAACCTCGGACAGGAGTCGCTCGGCCTTTTCTCCAACTTCAACGCCAACCTCCAGGCCTCCTATAAGCTCAGGATTTTCAAGGGAGAGCTGGGCATCGGCGTGCAGGTCGGGCTCCTCAACCAGAAGTTCGAGGGTTCCAAAGTGGTGATTCCCGATGGCGACGACTACCACCAGAGCACCGACGAGGCCATCCCCGACCAGGATATGAGCGGCAACTCCGTGGACCTCGGCGTTGGCCTGTGGTACACCCACAAGCTGTTCTACGTGGGTGCCGGCGCCCTGCACCTCACCAACCCTAAGGTAAAACTTTCGGTGGAGGGGAGCGAAAGCAACGAGACGCAGGAATACCAGATAGAGACCCCGCGGATGCTCTATTTTACCGCCGGGAGCAATATCAGGCTGAAAAATACGTTATTTGAATTGATGCCGTCTGTCTTCGTGAAGACAGACTTGAGCATGTTCACGGCCGAAGCCACGCTCCAGGCGCGCTACAACCGTTTCCTGCGTTTCGGCGTGGGATACCGCTGGAAAGACGCCGTCAGCGTGATGGTGGGCGCCGACATAAAGAATTTCTTCATCGGATATGCCTACGACTACCCGACGTCAGCCATCTCCAAAGCCTCCTCCGGGAGCCACGAGGTGGTGGTGGGATACAGTCTGAAACTCAACTTCGACGGAAAGAACAGGAACAAACACCGCAACATCCGGATAATGTAGCCTCCGCCCCGCCGGGAAAAGGAGCAGCAACGTCCGCAACATACGACTCTCACGATTAAGACAATATATGAAGACAATAAAAAATAAGCTGATAAGCAACAAGATTTTGCCGGCACTGATAGTAGCGGCGACGCTGGCACCGGTGCTGACGTCGTGCATGTCGGGCCGCTCAGCCGCCGCCGGCGGCGAGGTTACCGGCGTCGGCGGCACCACATGGGCCGAACCCACCCCATACGGGATGGTGCTCGTGGACCGCGGCGCTTACGCCATGGGCCCCGCTACCGACGACTCCGTCTTCAACATCCGCAAAAATCCCCACGGCGTCTCCGTGGACGCCTTCTGGATGGATGAAACCGAGATTACAAACTCCAAATACAAGCAGTTCGTCTTCTGGGTGCGCGACTCCATTATCCGCGAACGCCTCGCCGACCCCGCCTACGGCGGCAACGAAGCCTTCAAGATCGAGGAAGACCGCGAAGGGAACCCCGTGAAGCCTTACCTCAACTGGAACAAGCCCATACCATGGCGAAACGCCAACGAGGACGAGCTCCGCGCCATCGAGAGCGTATACCGCACGAACCCCATCACAGGGCGCCGCGAGCTCGACCCCACGCAGCTCAACTACCGCTACGAGGTGTTCAACCACACTGCCGCCGCGCAGCGCAAGAACCGCCTCGACCCGGAACGCCGCGAGTATAACACCGACAAGCCCGTCCCCACGGAACTCCCCGTAATCTCCAAAGACACCGCCTACTTCACCGAAGAGGGCCGCATTATCCGCGAGACAGTGACACGTCCGCTGACCGGCGACTACGACTTCCTCAACACCTACATAGTGAACGTGTACCCCGACACCACGGCGTGGATCAACGACTTCGACAACGCCTACAACGAGCCCTACACGCGCCTGTACTTCTCGCACGCCGGCTACAACAACTACCCGGTGGTGGGAGTTTCCTGGGAGCAGGCCAACGCCTTCGCCAACTGGAGGACCGACTATCTGCGCCGCTCGCTGGGGCGCGAGGGCGTAATCATAGAGCCCTACCGCCTCCCCACCGAGGCCGAATGGGAATACGCCGCCCGCGCCGGCAATTCCGAAAGCTCCTACCCGTGGGAGGAAACGCTGCCTATGGACGAGCGCGGATGCTTCTACGCCAACTTCAAGCCGCTGGAGGGCGACTTCGTGCGCGACGGACACGTAATCACCGCGCCGGTGGGCACTTACGCGCCCAACGACTTCGGCCTCTTCGACATGGCGGGCAACGTCTCGGAATGGACCTCGACGGCCTTCACCGAGAGCCTGGACCGCCTTACCAGCGACCTTAACCCGGAATACCGCTACGATGCCGCCAAGGAAGACCCCTACAAGATGAAGCGCAAGATAGTGCGTGGCGGCTCCTGGAAGGACGTCGCCACCAACCTGCGCAGCGACTTGCGCCAATGGGAATACCAGAACGAGCAACGCAGCTACATCGGTTTCCGTTGCGTGCGCTCGCAGGTGGGCTTCGCACGCGGCACCGGCAAAAAACAGAACAAGAACAAGTAAAAACACCCGGCCCTACCGGGTTTTCAGTAAACGAGACCTCCGTCTCCACCCCCCAATAACACCAACCCCGAAATGGTCAAAGTCAAAAAATTCGCCAACGGCATAGAGCGATTCCTGCACGGGAATGCCGGGCAGCGGTTCTTCAACTTCGCTTATTCAATCGGCGCCGCCATCGTGATTCTCGGTGCCCTCTTCAAAATATTGCACCTGCCGGCGGGCAGCGAGCTGCTGATGATAGGTATGGGCACCGAAGTATTGATGTTCGTGCTCACCGCCTTCGACCGTCCGCCGCGCGAATATGCCTGGGAAGACGTCTTCCCCGTGCTTGACTCCAAAGACCCCGAGGACCGTCCCGACTTCGGCCGCGGCAGCGCCGCCGACTCGCCGGAACAGTATGACCGCGAGGATTACGCTCCCGCACCGGCCTCACCCATCGACGCCATTTCCGCGGAAGACGCCGCCTCCCTGCGCGACAGCATAGCACGCATGGCCTCGGCCAGCGAGCAGCTCGCCCAGATGGCAGACATAACCATGGCCACGACTTCCTATCTCCAGGAAATCTCCGAAATCGCCGGACAGATGGCACAGCTCAAGGAGACCACCCGCTCGCTCAACGAGGTGAGCTCCGTGCTGCTCGATTCCTACCGCGCCATCACCGACAACTCCGAGAATATCTCGCTCAGCTCCACCGGATACGTCGAAAAGATGGAAGACCTCAACCGCAACATCGGCGGCCTGAACACCATCTACGAGATACAGCTCAAGAGCATCTCCTCGCAGCTCGACTCCATCGACCGCGTGAACCGCGGCCTGAAGGACATCCGCGACATGTACGAGAAGTCGGCCCGCGAAAGCGCACACTACTGCGAGGAGACCGAAAAGATGGCACGCTACATGAAGCAGCTCAACCAAGTCTACGAGAAGATGATTACGGCCATGACCATCAATATGTACAACCCCATGACGGGAGCCGCCGTCGGCCGGCAGCAACGCCCCGACACCGACGCCTTCCCCGATAACAACGATAACATCTAAGCGACTATGGCAGGTGGCAACAACAATATCAACAGGATGTCTCCGCGTCAGCGGATGATTAACCTGATGTACATCGTCCTGACGGCGATGCTCGCCCTCAATGTCTCGAGCGATGTCCTGAACGGTTTCCGCCTCGTCCACGAAGGATTACAGACCTCCTATTTGCAGACCTCCCGTAAGGCCGAGCTGCAATACAAATACCTCAGCGGACTCTACGCCGCGAAGCCCGAGAAGGTACAGCCGCAGTATGACCAAGGGACGCGCGTGCACAAGGCCGCCATGGAACTCTACAAGGACATCGAGGAGTACAAACGCCTCATTGCCGTGGAGGCCGACGGTCCCGGTGCCACGCCCGGCAATATGCGCAACGAGGACGACCTCAACGCCGCCGGTGAGGTGATGCTCAACCCCCTGGACCGCCGCGGCGCCAGACTGCGCGAGAAGGTACACGCCTTCCGCGACCTCATCATCCCGATGATCGGCGACCCGGCGCAACAGGCCACCGTGCGAGACCTACTCACCCTCGACGGCAAAAAGGGTAAGGAGGACGGTCCCGGCATCGTGACATGGGAAAACAAGACCTTCGAGAACATGCCCGCCGTGGCCGCGATTACCATACTGACAAAGCTGCAGAACGACATACGCACGGCCGAATCGGACACCTATAACCGCATCATAGCCGGCATCGACCTCAGCGACATACCGCTCAACGAGGAGCTCCGAGCCGAAGCGGCAGCGATACAGCAACCCGTCTCACACTTCACCACCAACAATCCGCCGGTGACCGTGGGCAATCCCACCGTGGCACAGACGATGGCCAACATCCTATATGCCGGCATCGACAATCCCGTGAGCATCTCCGTGCCCGGGGTCTCGAGCGACAACGTATCGGCTACGATGAGCAACGGTACGCTGACGCGCAATGGCGACAACTGGACGGCACGCGTGACGCAAGTGGGCGGCGAGGCCGAAATCCACATCACCGCCAACGGCCGCGAAGCGGGAGTCATGAAGTTCCGTATCCGCAAGCTTCCGGACCCGGCGGCCTACATGATAGTGGGCGGCAACCAATACAAGGGCGCGCCCAAGCGCATCTCCAAGGGTGCACTGCTCTCCGCCTCCGGCGTAGGGGCCGCGCTTGATGACGGTGTGCTCGACATCCCCTTCACCATCGTTTCGTTCACAACCGTCTTCGTGGACCAAATGGGCAACGCCATCCCCGAAGTGTCGGCCGGCGCCGGTTTCTCGCAACGCCAGATAGAGAAATTCCGCGAACTCAAACCCGGAAAGACATTCTACATCACCAACATCAAGGCCAAGGGTCCCGACGGCATAGTGCGCGAAATACCCTCGATGGAGGTGCGGCTCAACTAACCCCTGTTAAACATCAGACAGCATCAACATATTATGAATCTATATCGTAAAATAACACTCTCGGCACTGGCGGTCCTGTTCGCCGGAATCGCTCTGGTGGCACAGGTGCAGAACGCCGGAGGTGTACGCAAACGCGGCGAAGAAGACCGCCGGAAGAAAGCCGAGGCCTCGGGTCCCGTCATCTCCGACCGTATGCAGTCCTTCTTCGAAAACAAAGAGCCGCACGACGCCGATCTCGCATACGTGCGCCAGATTTACCGCAGCCTCGATCTCTCCAAGGAGAAAAACACCCCGCTGTATTTCCCCGAAGACGTCATCGATGGCCAGGAAAACCTCTTCCGCATCATCATGCGTCTGGTGGTCGAGGGCAAAATCCCGGCCTACGAATACCTCGACGGCCGCGAAATCTTCTCCGACCAGTATAAGATAAAAGTGGGCGACATGCTCGACCGCTTCGAGATATATTACACCCAGACCGGCGGCAACGGCAAAAATCCCCGCTACGAGATTGCCGAGGCCGACGTTCCCACCAACCAGGTGCTCAACTACTACATAATAGAGAAGTGGGAGTTCGACCGCCGTTCCAACCGTATGAAGACGCGCGTGGAGGCCATCTGCCCCGTGCTCAACAAATACGGCGATTTCGGCGAAACCAACCGCTACCCCATGTTCTGGGTGAAGTTCGACGCCCTGCGCCCCTGGCTGGCGCAGGAGTACATCTTCCTCAGCGACGACAACAACCTGCCGCAATACAGCCTCGACGACTTCTTCAACATGGGGATGTATGACGGCGAGATTTACAAGACCCAGAACCTGCGCAACCTCTCCATGATGCAGATGTATCCCGACGAGGACGACCTGAAAGCGGCCCGTGACAGCATCGACCGGCGCCTGCGCTCCTTCGGCAAAGACCTGTGGGTGCCCGACCGCGACGAGTATCTGGCACAGCGCGCCGCCGCAGAAGCCGCTGCCGAAGCTGCCGCTGCCGGAGATACCATCCCGTCCGCTACCACCACCGTGACGGAAGACGACGACGAACCCAAGAGTGCCAAATCGGTGCGTTCCTCCAAACGGAAACGCGCCAAAGCCAAAAGCTCGAAGCCCAAACAGCCGAAACAGCCCAAAGTAAAGCAATCCTCCGGCAACTCCAACGCCGCCAAGAGCGTGCGCCGCCGCAAACGCTGACGACCTCTCGCAAAATCCGAACCCTCGCATAGAAACCATAAGCCGGAACAGTACGCTGAGTACCGTTCCGGCAATATTTATATGGAGCGCAGCCCTTCCGGCCTGCGTAATCCGAAGCGATGTCCATTTGCCGTCAAAGCAGCCTCAGAGGAGAAGATTGGCTATGTGTGCGGAGCCGCGGCCGCCGTGACGGCGGTAGTGGTATACGGCATTCAGGAATCGGCGCTGCGACGACGTTCCCTCGAATCGCGCGAGGGTTTCCCGGCGCAGTTTCTCGGCCAGTTCCCTTTCCCCTTCGGCGCCATACTGGGCGGCCAGGAGCATGAAGCGGTAATCGATGAGGCGCAAGAGGCGGTCACGGTCGTCACGGCGACATTTGGCGGCGGTGGCGCGCATGGTTTCGAGAGAGCGTTCCCAGACGCCGGCACGCGGCGCGAAGGAGGTGCCCGTTATCGAGTTGCCGAGCTGGTGTTTGTCTGCCAGAACCTTCGGAACGGCCGCTACATTGGGGTCTGCCAGCAACATGCGGAAACCGAGTTCATAGTCGTTCCATGCCATGAGGTTTTCGTTCCAGATTCCGTGGTTGGAAAAGAATGGTCGGCGGACGGCATACTGCATCGTCACGAAGACGCAGTGGAAGATATGGTTGATCAGGAAGTTGTCTGAAGCATATTTCATGAGGTGCCGGCGCCCGTTGAGTTCATGACGCACGGTACGCCATGTCACGAGGTTGGCCGCGAGATTGAGGTCGAAGGCTTTCATCACTTCGGCGGCGAAGTCGGGGCGCATGGTGTCGTCGGAGTCGAAGAAGCAGAGTTTGTCGCCCTTCACCTGCTGGAAACCGCGGTTTCGGGCCGCGGCGGCGCCGGGTTTCTTTTCGCTGAGCAGGCTCATGCGCAGTGCCGGCTCGGCGTTGGCACGCCCCCATTCGGTTACGGTGCGGAAGGTAGTGTCGGTGGAGTCGTTGTCAACCACGATGACGTGCAGCGGACGGTAGGTCTGGGCTTTTACGGAGTCCAGACAACGGCACACTAATTTTTCGCGGTTGAACACCGGGATTATGACTGACAGTTCTTCGGCCATTTCGGGGCGGTAAACAGTTTTCTTCGCAAAGTTAATGCTTTTTCGACAATAATCACTAACTTTGCAATATGAAAATTCTCTTTTTAGGTGATTATTCCAACCTGCACGGCACCCTGGCCACGTATCTACGCGGTCACGGTCACGAGGTTACGCTGGTTTCGGACGGCTGCCGGTGCATGGACCTGGAGAGCGACATACGCCTGGCTCGGCGCCGGGGGCTCTTCTCCGGATATGATTACCTCTACAAAATCATGAACCTAATGCCGCGGCTGGCGGGCTACGATGTGGTGCAGCTCATCAACCCGCACTTCTTCAGCCTCAAGCCGGGGAAACTGATATATTTCTTCAAGGAGCTGGCGCGGCAGAACGGCTCGATGTTCCTCTCTCTGGCCGGCAACGACCACTTCTTCGTGCGGCAATGCGTCCTTGGGGAGATGTTCCGCTTCTCGGAGTTCCGCGTGGGCAAGGAGCTGACGCCGCTGGTGCAGCGCAACCCTGACCACGAGGCGGGCTACCTGCTGCCGAGCGTGCGCAACTTCTCGCAAGACCTCTACGGGCGTCTGGACGGCGCCATGGCGGTGCTCCCCGAGTATGACATGGCGGCACGCCCCGAACTGGGAGACCGCCTCGTCTTCACCAACCTGCCGGTGGACCTCGCGGAGCTGCAACCACTGCCTTTCAGCCTCGACGGCAAGGTGCGCATCCTCGTGGGAATGCGTTCGGAGAACATCGACAGCAAAGGCACCTCCGTGCTGCTCGAAGCGGCGAAAATAGCGGAAAAGAGACTCCCCGACCGCGTGGAGGCGATGAATGTGCGCGACCTCCCCTGGCGCCAATACAAGGAAGCCCTGGGGACGGCCCACGTGGTGCTTGACCAGCTGTACAGCTACTCGCCCGGAATGAACGGGCTGTCCACAATGGCGCTGGGGCGCGTGGCCGGCACCGGCGCACAACCGGAATATTACGAATACCTGGAAGAAAAGACGCGCCCGATATTCGAGCTTTCGCCCCAAAGTGCCGAGGAGATAGCCGCCCGGCTCTGCGACCTGGTCACCGACCCGGATCGCCTGAAAAGCATGGCGGCCGAAGGACGCCGCCTCGTGGAGCGGCACAACGATGTGGCCGTAGTGGCCAAACGTTATCTCGACCATTGGGAAAACACCTTGAACCGGAAATAATGGGAACCGTTCCGCAACTTGAAGTCCTGATATGCACTTACGGCGAGGATGGGATACGCCGCATAGCCCGTGCTTCACACCCGCAGGTGGAGGGAGTGCGCTGGTTCGTTAACTGGCAGATGCCCGAAGACGTCCCCGCACGGATTCCCGGGGAGATAGAGGGGCGCGATGACTTCAAGGTGGCGGTGCATCACGACCGCGGGTCCTCTCCGAACCGCAACCATGCGCTGGACCTCGCCGAAGGGGAAATCCTCCTGATTTCCGACGACGACGTCACCTATACGGCCGAAGCCATGCGCGGGGTGATAGAAGCGTTCCGACGGCGCCCTGAGTGCGACCTTCTCTGTTTCCGTTTCGAAAACGGGACGCACCACAAGATGTATCCCGAGTTCGACCTGCGCCATCCCGTGCGCGGGTGGTACCCTTCGATGGTGGAGATAGCCCTGCGCCGAAAGGCAGTGGGGGGACACCGCTTCAACGAGCACTTCGGGGTATGCGCCGACTTTCCGGCCGGCGAGGAGGAGCTGTTCGTGCGCGGATTGCTCCGCGCCGGGGTGCGCGGCCGCTTTGTGCCCCTGACCGTCTGCCACCATCCGGGATTCTCGACCGGCGATAGACTTTCCCCGCTCGAAATGGCCCATACCAAAGGAGCCATATTCCTGAAACTCTTTCCCGCCACCTGGCCCGGGCGTATGCTCACACACGCCCTGCGGCAACCTGTCGGCACGCGCCTTGCATATGTACGGCAATGGCTCAGCGGCGTCCGCGATGCCCGCCGCAAGAATGTTTTTCGATAATTTTTGTCCATCTCAAAAATATTAGTTACCTTTGCAACCGAAAAACCAATCATTAGAACCAATTGGATACTGACCCTTTACCGTCTTCGCCCCTGACGGGGCTCATCACCCTCGCGGCCTCTGCGATTGAGTTTATGGTCCCGGAGGGAGGCTGGCCCGCATGGGTAGCCATTATCATTATAGCTTTCGTGTGCCTTCTCATCTCCGGATTCGTCTCCGGCAGCGAAATAGCTTTCTTCGGCCTTACACCCGACGACATAGACACACTCCGCACCGACAGTGAAAACCGCCGGTGCGCACAGGCATACCGTCTGCTCAAGGACTCCGAACGCCTGCTGGCCACCATCCTGATTTCCAACAACCTGGTGAACATCACCATGGTCATCCTGCTGACGTTCGCCATCTCGCAGACCGTGCAGTTCAACAGCACCGTGCTGGCATTCCTGCTGCAGACCGTGCTGCTGACGCTGCTGTTGCTCATCTTCGGCGAAATCCTGCCCAAACTCATCGCCAAATCGCGCGGCCTGGCTTGGGTGAAGTGGGCCGCCCCCGCCGTCACCGCCCTCTACCACTTCTTCAAACCACTGGAGAAAGTGCTCGTCTCTTCCTCCTCGTTCGTGGGGAAAGTGGTGACAAAACGCCGCACCTGCATCTCCACCGACGAGCTGGAAACCGCCCTCGAAATCTCGAACGTCAGCGAAGGGAAGGACAAGGAGATGCTCGAAGGCATCCTCTCGATAGGTGAGAAACAGGCCAGCGACGTGATGATACCGCGTATCGACGTCACCGCCATAGAATACCACGACACCTGGCAGCAGGCCATCGACATGGTAATCAGGTCGGGCTACTCGCGCATCCCCGTCTACGACACATCGCAAGACACCATCCGCGGCGTCCTCTACAGCAAGGACCTGCTCCCCTACATAGGGCGCGCCGAGGACAGCTTCGACTGGCGCCACCTCATCCGCGAAGCATACTTCGTGCCGGAATCGCGTATGCTCGACGACTTGCTCGAAGACTTCCGCCAGCGCAAGATACACATCGCCATAGTAATCGACGAATACGGCGGCACACAGGGCATCGTCACCCTCGAAGACATCCTCGAAGAGATAGTGGGGGAAATTGACGACGAATATGACCAGGACGAGGACCTCTACAAAAAGACCCCGGACGGTGCCTACATCTTCGACGCCAAGATACCGATGGTGGATTTCTGCCGCATCACCGACACCGAGGAGGAGGAGTTCGGCGAGCCGGGCGAAGAGGCCGAGACACTGGCCGGACTGCTGCTTGAGATAAAAGGCGACTTCCCGGCGCTGAAAGAGGCCATCACCTGCGGGCGCTTCAGCTTCACGGTGCTCCAGATAGAACGCCACCGCATTCGCAAGGTGCGCGTCACCATAGCGCCCCCCGCCGAGACCGAAAAAACCGAAACCGAGCAATAAAGCAATAAGAGAGAGAAGACACATGGAGGAAGATTTCATTTATTGGCGCCACCACACACCGGTAGGCATCAAAGTAGAAGAGATAAGCGGCGGCGGCCGCTATGCCGATTCCAAGACACACCGCGCGCTCGCCTTGCAGATTTATTGCGAGAACGGCCGCGACGGCTACCGCGAGGTGGAGCATTTCGACAACGGCGCCCCATACCTCGACGGCGACCCTTCGCGCATCTCCATAACCCACACTCCCGGTCTCCTGGCCGTAGCCACGCTCCCCAAGACTCCGGAGACCGACTTGCGCCGCTTCAGCGAACGCACCGCCATGGGCATCGACGCCGAGCGCCGCGACCGCCGGCAGGTGCTTGACATCCGCGACCGCTTCCTCTCCGAGAAAGAGAAGGGACTCGCCGCGCCCGATGACGTGGAGGGCAACATCGCCCTCTGGACCGCCAAGGAAGCACTCTACAAAGCCGCCATGACCCCCGGGCTCGACTGGCGCGAAGACATCTTCATAGCCTCGCTCCCCGTGCCGATGACCGCCGAAGAGGGACCGGACGGAAAGCCGCGTTTCAACTTCACCGAAGGGAAAGCGCGCGTGCGCATCGACGGCCAATGGCACGACATGCACCTCTATAGCTACGACAGCGATGACCACCGCGTAACGCTGGCCTACTCCCCCCGCGCCGCCAAATTCATGAAGTCCAAGTAACCGCCCGCACCCGCACATACACCCCGCCACAGCCACGCGCCGGGGCTTTCGTCACAAAATCGTGCATATTCGTCAGATATGTGCGATTTTTTTATTGCAGATGATAGACAGGGAGTCCATATTGGCTCTTATCTTCTAAAAAACTATTAAGTATATGTTCGAAATTATTTAAAGTATCGCCTTATAAATTCTGCGGCGAACTTTCGAATCCGGCTTCAGTTGCTATGGAACCCCATAGCGCCATCAGCCGAATCCAAAATTTCATCCACATACTTCATAATCCAATACGATAAATAATTACAAACACATACTTATGAAAGCCTTTTTATTACTCGCGTTTTCAGCTTGCGCTGCACTCGGGATGCCGGCTCAGAAAACCGTTTACTTCAATCCCGACACCGTAGCCACCGACGTCAGCGTGTGGCAAGCGGGTAAGAACATTATCCCGCCCGATTTTCCCGACCTGCTCTACGATGAGTATTTCAACGGTGCGGAGGAGATATGGCTCGGATGGAACCACAAGCCGGTACAAGTGGGCGTCACGGCAAAAGGTGAGCCTGTGACGGTAGTCTACAACCACGTGACCCATCAGCGCGAGATTTACGTCGGCGACCGTCTGCTCTTCGCCGACAACGAGGTGAGCTTCGCCGTACCCGGCGACAAGCATGAGGATCCGCTGACTCCCGCTGCCGTAAACTGCAACAAAACTGAAGTTGGCTACGGCGACCGCACCACTATCCTGAATACCACCGACCGCGACTTCGAGACTAAACTGTTGAAATTCGTAGCGCCGGCCGAAGGCTTCACGCGCGAGGGATATTGCTATTACTTAGGATATATCCCGGAGCCGGAAGACTCCCTCGATACGGGCGGCAAAAGTTTCGTGGCGTACACCATGGAACTTCCCTCCGACCCGAAACTCCGGCGCAGCGTGCTCAACATTTTAGGCAAGTATTATGTTCCGCACACCGAAGAAACTTATTACAGCATGGAAGGCGCAGATGAATCATTCTCTTACAGCACAACTACTTACGCTTCCAATCGGGAGCCGCGCGATTTCCGCGATGCCATCAGTATGATGGAAGCAGCCGCCATGGTCTCCATCCCTCATTACCGACCTTGGCCCTCCGATACCATCCCTCTTTCCTGGGCCACACGTTCCACGAAACAATTCACCCCCGTTTACCATAAAGGGGACGTGCTGACCTACAAGGTGAGCTTCAGCGACACGTATTATGTTGGCGGAGGTTTTGCCTCGGGAGTCAGCTATGTATCGTTCGACACCAAGAAGGATGAGATCATGACCACCCGGGACATCTTTCCGAACACCACCGACTCCCTGAAACTCAAAGAGACATACCTCGAGGCGGTGATGAAATTTATGGAAAGCCGGATGGATTCCCTGGAGGAATATTACCCGCAGGAGAAACGTCGGCAAACGGTACTCGACTTTCTCAAGGACGGCTACTTCGCCGAAAATACCGGTGCCACCGTCGATGATATAACCATCCCCGAGCAAGCCGCCATTACAAATGAAGGAGTGCGGATATTGCTCCCGGCAAGCGTTTTCTCCGACTTCGGCGAAACGCCGGACGCCTACATCCTGCTGCCCTGGAAATCCTTGAAAGGCCTCACCCCCTTCGTCCGGTGAGCGAAACACGGACAGATACTTAAGTCCTCAAGTCCAAACTAATACGGAGGGTAAGCCTCCCGGTCTGCCACAAATGGACATAGACTCGCTTGACGCAGGCCGGGAGGCCTGCGCTCTATATAATTTTGTACCGTCCTCCTGACGGATACGGAGGCTGGAGGCCTCCTTCGTCTCTTTTCCCGCGTGGCCTCGCGTCTCGGCGGTGTGGCAAAATAATCTTGCGAAAAATGTTGCTATAATGAAAATTTGTATTAACTTTGCAGATTATCACTCTTAATCTGTGATTACCCTGTAATTCACTCCACTAAGTACCCTTATTCATTTAATTGCTAATAGCATGAGACATCTTTTAACAGCCTTACTTTTGGCACTGAGCACTCTTTGCTTCGCCGAAAACATCAACACACTGCGCGTGGTTCCGCTCCAGGGACAGCCGGTGCTGTTTCATGTCGGCGGCAAACCGGAGATGACTGTCGACGGCCACACCGTGACCATCACCGCCGCCGACCATGACACACCCTTCTCCCTTGAAATCGGCGACATCGACCACGTGGACTTCGTCTATGAGAAGCAGGACGGCATCGCCGGCGTCGCAGCCGAGAACATCCGCATTTCGCGTGTCGGCCGGACGCTGACTTTCTCCTCGCTCCCCGAAGAGGCGCAGTTCACCCTCTATTCCCTCGACGGCAAGACGCTCCGCAGCGAGCGCGCGAGCCGCACATTCACCCTCGACCTCTCGTCCCTCCCCTCCTCGGTCTACATCATCCGCATCGATAATTTCACTTTTAAAATAAGCATCTGACACTCTTACCGATATGAAGAAAATACTACTTACCCTGACATTGGCTACCCTGACATTGGCCGGGTTCAGCCAGAAAACCGTGGTGAAAGTTCACCAGAGCAACGGTTCCGTTACTACCTTCGACTCCGAGCAAGTGACTAAAATCACCTTCGAGGAAGCCAGTGAAGACCCCGAAGAGGTGCAGGCCATAGACCTGGGCCTCAGCGTAAAATGGGCATCGGCCAACGTCGGCGCCACGCGTCCCGAAAGCTTCGGCGGCTATTATGCCTGGGGCGAAACGCAGGAGAAAGACGTCTACAACGAGACCACCTACAAATACTACAACCTGGAATGGCAGACCATCACCAAGATAGGCATCGAGATTTCCGGCACGCAGTATGACGCCGCCAAGAAGCAGATGGGCAACGACTGGCGTATGCCCACACAGGCCGAATGGAAAGAACTGGTGGAGAACTGCACATGGACCCACGGCACTGTCAACGGCGTGACGGGCTTCACCGTAGAAGGCCCCAACGGCAACAGCATCTTCCTCCCCTGCGCCGGCCGCCTCTACGACAACGGCTCGTCGGACCGCAACGGCTACGAGAACGTGAGCGGTTTCTACTGGACGGGCACCTTAGCCGAAGACAACGAGTACAATTACCGCATCTACCGCGCGTCACTCTCCCCCTCGCTCTATGCCGCCGACGGCTACGACGTGCCCGAGATAGGGATGTCCATCCGCGCCGTGCAGGGAACGCGCGACAATGAAGAGACCGACCCCGAGCCGGAACCCGGACCAATGAACATGGTGGACCTTGGCCTGAGCGTGAAGTGGGGCGGCCACAACGTGGGCGCCGCGAAACCCTCGGAAGTGGGCAACTATTACTCATGGGGTTGCAACAAGGTGCAGACCCTTTACGGAGACGCCGCCTACCCGCACTATAATGCCGAAACCGAAATGTACGACGATTTAGGCCAGGACATAAGCGGCACACGCTACGATGTGGCCACCGTGCGCTGGGGAGAAGGCTGGCGCATCCCCACCAAGGCTGAACTCGAGGAGCTCGTCAACGAGTGCGTATGGACATGGACCACGCTCGACGGCCACTATGGCTACAACGTGCAGGGGCCGAGCGGCAACAGCATCTTCCTCCCCTTAGGCGGCATGATGGGTGCCGAAGGCCTCATGCAGGGCTCGTTCGGCGACATACTCGGATTCGCGGGCTACTACACCAGTTCTACCGAGAAACCCTCCGTCTACTCCCCGTCGCCCCACTCGCGTTTCTGCCTCAAACTCAAGAGTGACAGCTACAAAGTGGACGACACCTTCAAGAGCATCGGCATCCTGGTGCGCCCCGTACACAACTAATCATCCCCAACCTCATAAATTATGAAAAAATCCATATTATTAACAGCCATCGGTCTCGGCGCCCTGCTCAACGCCAACGCCGCCCCGATAGACATCTCCACACTCGCGAACGCCACGTGGAACCCGACCGACATCTACGAAACCGGAACCGACGACGATACCTGGAACGTGAAGGACTACGAATACGCCAACAGCAAGTTCGAGGTAAAGACCGGCACCGCATACGCGCCCACCGGCTACGACTCGGCATTCTACGTTTATCTTCCGTATGAAGACGACATCGATTCATGGCTCGTATCACCGTCATTCCAATTCAAATCAGGTTGCACATACGAAATATCCTTCTCATATAAATTCTCATACCGTAGCTCCTACTCATTTTTGGATTGCTGGCTTACCGGCTCCAAGGGCACTCTAAACCTTACGACTGCCAACTCCATTTCAGCAACGACGGCCAACTTCATCAGTCCCTCCTCTTCCCCCACATCCTGGACTCCGGTAACATTTGAATACACACCGACGGCCGACGAGGTGAAGTATCTCAACTTTAGGGTAATAAACGACCCGGGAGAATATCCCCAAGGGCGGGTATATCTCGGTGCTTTCTCCATCAAGATGAAAGGTAACCTGAGCCAACCGCTCGCCCCGACCGGCCTCACCGCAACGGCGGGTGCCGACAACGCCATCACCGCCACGCTCTCATGGACAAACCCGACGCAGGACGCAAGCGGCTCCCCCCTCACCGGCGATAACGCCATCCGGAGCATCATCGTGACCCGCGACGGCCAGACGGTCGCAACGCTCGAAGGCGCGCCCACATCCTGGACCGACACCGAAGCCACCGGCCTTGTAGGCGGACAGCATACTTACACCGTTGCCGCAGTGGCTGCCGGAATGTCGAGTCCCGACTCCAACGAAGCTTCCGTTTTCGTAGGTCCATATCTCTACGCCCCGACAACGATGGATTTCTCGGCCGACCAGTGGACCGCTTACTCTACCACCAGCCTGTCGTTCGTGAGCAATTCCGTACAGGTGCAAGCCCCCTACACCAACGCGGCCAGCTTCTGGTCTTACGACGAAAGCATCCAGAATATATGGCTCTCGTCGCCGTCACTCCCCCTCGACCCGGAGAAGACCTACAAAGTGCGCTTCAAATACCTGTCCTGGAACGACCCCGCTTTCCTGATTTCAAACTTCAACGTCTATGCCAACGCCGACCGCGCCACGGCCGACACCGAGAGCGCCATCCTCGCAACCGATCCCGTCTACACGCTGACCGACATCCGCTACGCGGAGCCGAATTGGAAAGAGGTGGAAATCAGCGGCGTCCGAGGCACCGAGGGCGGCACGCACATCCTCTTCCACGTCAACGGCAAGGTCTGCAAACGCTTCTCCATCACCGGTCTCGAAGTCGAGGAATACACCGCCGTGCCGTTCGCTCCCTCCGCACCGACCGACCTTGAGGCAACCGCCGCCCCCTACCAGCAACTGCAGGCAGACCTCGCATGGACACTGCCCACGACAGCCGCCGACGGCACTCCCTTCACCGACGCACAGACTGTCGACGGCGTGAAGGTTTACCGCGACGACGCCGAAATATACTCCTCCACCGAGGCGCTCACAACCTTCTCCGACACCGCCGCTACCGGCCTCACAGCCGGCAGCCACAGCTATCAGGTGAGCGTAAGCGTAGCCGGAACATGGAGCGCGCGCTCCGAAGCCGCCACCGTTGAATACGTCGGCCCGGCAGCCGCCGTCACCCTCCCCTGGGAACCGACGCTCGCCAACCTTGGCGTCGAAGGGTTCGCCGCCGCGTGGGTGAACTACCCCGTCGCCACCTCCGCCAAGTGGGATTCCAACGACCGCGGCCTGCGTTACGTAAACTCGCGCACCGACGTGCATGACGGCTGGGTAATCGGCGCGCCGCTCGTGCTCGACTCCCCCACCGGCCGCTATGACCTCACATACACGGTGACCGGTTCTGCCCCCGACCGTCCCGCCCTCTCCGTAGGACTCGTGGACACCACGATGCCCGAAGAGTTCATCCTCACTATCGCCGATAACGTGACCTTCGACGAGGAAACCACCGTCAGCTTCGAGTACGGCCCGACACGCGATGCCTCCGACATCCGCCTCGCCTTCCGCGCACACACCGAAGCCTCGACCAACGCCGTGATGGTGACGAAGATAGCCCTTGCCGAGAACGAGAACACCGGCATCGAAGGCATCGAAACCGACCTCTCCGGCGCCGTTAAAGTCTACGACCTCTCCGGCCGTTGCCTGGGCATCTTCCGTGCCTCGGACCTCGACACCCTCGACAAAGGCGTCTACATCGTGGAATACACCCGCGGCGGACGCACCCTCCGCACCAAAATAGCCCGCTGAACGACCCTCAAATAGCTTCCCAAAAGCGCACCGCCTACCGCGGCGCGCTTTTTATACGCGAATGAACATCGCATCGCTTTACGGAGGCCTGGAGGCTCCGCCCCCCTTGGCTGCGCGGTTCGACTTTGCGCCTCTTTATTTAAAATTGGAAATCCCGGCTTCCAGGCAGTGTTGCGCGGAAGCCGGGATTGTCGGGAATTATTTTTCGGTAGATTATTTGCGGATGAGGGCCTTCGTTACCGTGCGGCGCCCGTCGGTGTAGACGGTCTCGACGATGTTCAGGCCCTCATGGGGCGTCGGAGAGGCGATACCTGCGGCGTTGTAGTAGCGGCGCGCGAGGATGTCGCCCGCCTCGATGCCGTCGATGCCTACGTTGGCACCTACCGTGAACGATACGGCGTCGGAGGCGTCGGAATAGATGGGCACGATGTCTGTTCCCATCACTGTCTCGGCGGCAGCGGTGACGGTCAGCGTGTAGGTCATGTCGGCGAAGCCTTCGCCCGTGAAGGTATGCGAGAAGGTGGTTTCCTCGGTAGTGGCTTCGAGGATTCGCGAAGTTACAGACTGACCGGCGACGAGTGTCTGCTTCACTGCCATATCATCGATAAAGAGCTTGTAATCACCGTTGTAGAGCACGCTTACGCGACACTCTGTCAGTCCGCCGGTAAACTCTGCGGTATAGTCGGCGAAGTCGCCCGAGAGGTCTATGGTATGCGTTTCCACCACATCGCCGGCGGCATTGAGCAGACGCACGTCGGCGGTGCCGGTATAGTAGCGGCTGAAGGCGCCGATGGCGGCGCGCAGGTCAACGGTGAAGCGGCCTTCGCTGCGCGAGAGGTCGAGCACCGGGGTGTTGAGGTAACCGGCGTTGCCGCTGAAGGGTGTAAGCACCATGTGGCCGGCGGCTTTGCCTAATTCGGCGCCTTCCCAGCCCGGCGCCTTGGTGTAAGGGTCGAGGTTGCTGTTGATGATAAAGTTGATGCTCTCCAGCGTTCCGTCGGTGATGTTGGAGAAATCCTCCGACAGGAGGGCAACGGTCTCGTCGGCTTTCAGCACGCGCGTACCGTCGAGGTTGAGGATATAGGACCGGGCGTCCGGGTCGCCGGTCCAAGTGGCGGTGAAGGAATCGGCCGTGGTGATGACGTTGACGTCGGTGGGTTTGCCAAGATAGTAAATCACCTTGATGACCTCTATCTCGTTGGAGTCAGCGGAGACGCCCGTACCGTTCGTGGCACGCACCACGTAGTAATACTTCTTGGAGGCGTCGAGTCCCGTAACCTGCTTAGAGGTCACTGTCCCGGCTATCGCCTCGTTGTTGATGAAGTAGTCTTTCGTACCGTCGGCGTTATAGGAATAGACGTCGAGGAAGTATCCGGTAGCCCCCTTCACGGAGCTCCACTTGGCGGTAAAGGAGGTGCCGTCGGCCTGGTTGGGCTGAATGGCTTCGGGTGCCACGAAGAAGGCGTCGCTCTGTTCCACAATCATGTTCTGCACCAGCACTCCGGAGGCAGACAGCGACGGTTCCATACGCACGTAGGAGGAATACGAGCCGCCGCTCATCACCACCGAGACGTCGTGCCAGTCGGTGTCGGTAAATGTCAGCGACTGCGAGGAGCTGTAACCGATGGAAAGGCGCAGGATGCCGCCGTAATCGTCCATCATGCGCACGCGGGCACGCACGCGCACCACGCCTGAATGTGCCGACATATCCTTGCTCGGGGTGCGCACATAGCCGCCGTCACCGATAAGGAGCTGGCCGCCGGCCTGCTTTACGCTGCCGCTGTACCACGACGGGTAGAGGTTTGAGAAACTGCCCGTCCCGTAGGAGGGGAATGCCACCGGCTCTTCGGGCGAACCCTGCGTCAGGGTTGTGAAATCGGCTTCGGCGAGGACCGTGATTTCGGCATCATTCTGGGCAAAAGCCCCGGCCGCGCACAACGCTACGCCGGCCATTAGTAGTAATTTCTTCATAAACTGTTAATATTAGATTATTGTGTTTTAATTTAAAAGTGTCTTTCTCCGGTGCAGAGCCGGTGAAAGACACTTTTATCTTCGGGTTGTCAGCGGGTGGCGGGAATGAGGACGCGGCGTCCGTTGATGATATAGAAGCCGGGATCGAGACCCTCGGTCGACGCGGCGTGGCGGCGCACCGTGCGGCCGTCTATCGAGTAGACATCGAAGGTGCCTCCCGCGTCGCCGTTTACCGACTGAATGCCGGTGCCCTCGCCTATCCTGATGTTGTCGATGACGATGGGGGCTGCCTTGCTGGCCGAAGCCATCGAGAACTTGACGATTACGAAGGGCTCGGCCTTGTATTTGCTCAAATCGACGAATACCTGCTTCCAGCCTTCCTGCTGCTCGTCGGCATAGCGGACTGTCTTCAGTGTCTCGGCCTGACCCTGCGGGAACGTGTCGACCGCCACAGAGAGGTAGGACGTCGTTCCGGGATAGACGTAACACCAGAAGGAGAGCACCGGCGCAGCGCAACCTGCCGGCGAAATCTTACCGGTATTGAAGATACCGAAGTCGGCCATGTTGGGGATGAAGGCCACGGAACCCCCGTCGCCGTCCTGGCTGAGGTCGCGTGTCAGGCCTATGTTCCAGTCGGCCTTCTCACCCTCTATCCAACTGTAGTATTCGCCCCACTCGGCGTTCGCGAACGACTGTACGAAGGGCACTCCGTAAGGCGCACCTACCAGCAGCGAGTTGGTGGGAACGGTTTCGCTCTCGCCGGCGATTGTCTCGGCGCGCATGGCGTAGTAGATGAGGTTCTGGGCGCCTTTGTCGCTGTCGATGCCCAGGTCGTAGGGCGACTTGATGTCTTCGGCCACGGTGGTAAGATAGCCGAACACTTCGTCAACGGTATAGAGGTTATACTTGACGGTGGCGGGGTTCACCTGATGGCCGTTGGCGCCGCTGGTCGGGGCGTCCCATGTGAGGATGGCGCGCGTGCCGTTGTCGGCAAGCTTGATGTTGGTCGGCGGCATCGGCACATCCTGGCCGATGAAGACTTCCACCTGTGCCACGGCACCCTTGTCGCTCCCCTTGACGGCGCGCACGGTGATGGTGTTCATGCCGTTCTGCATACCGCCGAGTTCCATGGTGCAGGCGCTGCCGGGAGCGGGATTCCGAAGGGTTCCGATAACCTTACCTGCGGCGTCGGTAGCCTCTACGCGCGTAATGGCGTCGAGCGCGGTTCCGGCCAGTGTCTCGGTCGGTGCGGTGAACGTGGCGGTGGCGGCGAGGGCACCGGAAGCGTCAGGAGTCACCTTGAGGCCGGTCACTGCGGCGGGAGCGTCGGCGGACGTCTCTATGGCCACGGCAACGCGGTCGATGTCAAGAGCTGCCGAAGCGGCGTTGGAAATGGCGTGGAAGCCGATGTGGTAGACACCGTCCTCGGCCACGGTGAAGCGCGTGCCGTATTCGGCGAAGTTCACGTTGTCAATGTCGAAGGGCGACATTATCATGGAGTAGGCGGCTACGTCGTCGCCGCGGCCCACGGCCACTTCGAGGCGCTGCAGACAGTCGGAGGTCAGGAATTGCTTCTTGGCGTCGAAGAAGAGGGTGTATACGGCGCCCTTGCGCAGCTCCATAGGCGGGAGCAGCAGCCAATCGTCGTCGGCATTCTCGTTGTCGGCGTCCATGCGTGCGTGGTTCGACGTGCCGCTGTAGTCCGACTCGTAGTGGTAACGGTACCATGTGGCGCCGTCGTTGTTGGCGTCGATTACGGTGCAGACGTCGAAGCCGTTGTCGGTGGTGAAGCGCTCGGTGTAAGGGAGCGAGACGGGCCGGCCGATGGCTATCTTGTTCGTGGCAGTGGTTTCGCCGCTGAGCGTGCCGTTTATCGGGGTCACTTCATACCAGTATGATTTCAGCTGCCCGTCGTTGGCTATACGGTCGGTAATGGAGGTGCCGCTATGCGCGGCGGCCACGGTCACGGAGCCGGGCTGGCGTACCACACGGTAGCGCAGGTTGGCGGCGTCGAGGTCCTTGCCGTGAGTTCCCTTCTGCGGCGCACGCCACGTCACGGTGGCGTTCTGCGAAGCGTCGTCGTATGAGAATTTCAGCGTCTTCACCGGGTGCGGAACGTCGTGGCCGATGTAGAGCGTCACGCTCTCCGGGGCACCGGTCCCGGCCCCGTTTGAGGCCACGACCTTTATCTCGGTGTCGCCGCCGGTTACGGTTATCTGCTTCGACACAGCCGAACCCGCCGCGCCGCTGCCTGTGGCCACACTCTGCCCGTTGGCGTAGATGGTATAGTCGAGGTCCCCCGCCAGGGGCGACTCGTCGTAGGCTTTGGAGGGAAGGGTGAAGCTCACCGTTCCTGTGTACGACTCACCGGGGAAGTCGGCCGCCAGTCCGGTGACGGCGGCAGGCGCCGCGTCGTCGGCCTCCGGAGCCGCTATGTGCATGTTCACGAGCACGGCGTTGTCGGGTATCTGCATTATGCGCGTGGCACCGACGGAGCCTATCTCGTAGTTGATTTCATAAAGGTAGCTTTTGTTGGCGGTGGAGACATAGCACCAGTAGAGTTTTCCGGTGCGCGGGTCGAAGGTCATCGACGAGGGATTGGCCGAGATGTCGCTCACGCCCAGGTCGCCGATGAGCGTCAGGTTACCGTTGGTCTTGTTGATGGTGTAGAGGTAACCTTCGCGGCTCACACCGTAGAGGCGGCCGTTCTCTCCGGCCGCGATGGCCGAGAATTGCTCTGTCATTACACATATCACTGACTTCGACGGTATTTCCTTGTCATAGTCGATGGTGCAGAATTTGCGGTCTATGACGTTATAGTTCATGTCGAAGTTGAAGAAGATGCCGTAGTCGTTGCCGGTCACCGGGTCGTGGGTGACGCCGCAACTGGATATGAGGTTGCCGTAGAGGTCGCCGAGCGACTTGCGCTTGGTCTGCGTCCACGTCTTCATGTCATACTCCACGCTGTATATGGCGTATGAATAGCCCGAAGGGTTGAAGGAATCCTCGATGGTGCGGAAGTGGATTCCTTTCATCTTGCCGTCCACATAGACGGCACCGCCGAGCGGCGCCATGTAGACGTCGCGCCCCTCGCTGAGCTGCGTCAGGGAGCCGCCGGCCACCGCTTCGAGCTGATAGATGCCCTCCTTCTGGGCCGATGCCGTGGTCCACGAATCCATTTTGACCACGCCGGCAATGATTTTGGGCACGTAATCGGCGCTCATGGCGGTGAATGTCGCCGCCATGGCCGCCGCTACGATGCCCGTGCGTAAGCAATACGTTTTCATAAGTATATTTTCGTTAAGAAGTTGTAAGAAGCAAAAGGGGCGACGGCCGGGGTGGCCCGAGCGCCACCCCTTTTGCTGTTATAAAGAAAGTACGGTTAACGGTTCTCGAGTTTCTTGACACCTTTCCCCACCTTGATGCCGCGGTAGCTTTCGTCTACAGGCACACCCTGGAGGTTGAAAAGATGCTTCTGACTGATTTCACCCTCTATGGCGTCTATGCCGGTGGAGGGATCTACGGTGAGACGGTACTCGTTGTTTTCCGAGAGGTCCACGTTCCCGACTGTCAGCGGCAGGTAGTCCTTGGCGGTGACGGTCAGAGTGAAGGGGAGGTCGCGCTGAACCACGGGAATCTCGAATGCCCCGGTGGCGTCGGTGGTGCCTTCATACTTCACGTTGCCGCTGGTCAGCATTACACGGGCGCCCTCGATGGGCGAGTTGTCGGCACTGTCGCTCACTCGGCCGGCGAAGGTCGCCACATTCCGATAGGTGATGTAGGCCACCGGCATGTTGCAGGTTTTCGGCGTCTGCGCGTCCAGGGCTTCCCAACTGCTGTCATTCTGCTTGAAGTATGCGGTGCCCGAGCTGTCAGACTCGAAGTTGGTGGTCGAGCCGGTGCCGTTGCAACGTATCACTACACGCAGCGCTCCACCGTCGTACTTGAACGGTTCGGCAAGGTCGAAGTCGAGCATCTCGACCGCGCCATATTGTGAACCTTTAGAGCCATACCGGAAGTCTTTCTGAGCCACGGGCGTCATGCCCTCGGTGTCGAATACCGGGTCGCCCGAGGCGTCGGCAACGTTCTGCATATAGACCGATACGGAGATGTCCACATTGTTATAGCCGCTGAAGTAGCCGTTGTAAGCGAGGCGCGTGATGTCAGAGCCGGCCGGAATATTGATCTTTTCAGCCGGATATACGGTCTGTGAGGTGCTGTAGTTGAAGAAGGTGACGACGGGAGCGTTTGTGACGAATCCGTTGGGCTCGCCGAAGCGGTCTTCACCCTCGGTCACCTCATCGACGACGTTCATGGTGGAACGAGCCTGGGCGAAAGAGTCGTCGTAGCCCCACTTGGCCACTACCTGAAGCTGATGCTCTCCGGCTACGTAGGGAGTGAAGTCGAAAGTATAGAGATGTTCGGACGCGGCGTTGGTACCCCCGACGTTGTTGGCCGCGAGCTCCACACCTTCCCGAGAGGCTATTTCCTCGCCGTTGTCGGTAAGCACCACGTTATAGGAACCGGCGGCAAACTCCGTAGTATTGACGTTCTGAACCAAGGCGGAGATTGTCTGCGTGTAGTTCACCGTGCCGGTGGCGGGGACGTTCTGGCTCTTGATGTAGAGGTCACGTGCAGTGGCGAGGGCGATGTCGGTAGTAGCCGTGCCGTCGGTTACAGCCGCGAGCGGTAAGCTGGCGGGGAAGTAGCCCGGAGCGGTAACGTTCACCGTATAACCCTCCATCTCCTTGAGGAGCTGCACGTTGTAGCGGCCCCGGGCGTCGGTGGTGCCGTAATATTCCACGTCGCCGCTGCTTACCGTAATCTCGGCGCCGCTGACCGGCTGCGCCGTCTCGGCCGATGTCACTGTTCCTGTGGCGGTCACCGGGTCTGCCTGTATGCCCAGGTAAAGCACCGGAGTGGAGGCATTGTAAGTCTTCGGGACGTAAGTGGCGCTGCTGTCGTAGTCATAGCCGGCGTAGCCGCTGCTGCGGTCGTAGTGGAACAGTGCCGCGCCCGTTGAGGTCATTTCGCTCTTGAAACGCAGGCGCAGGTTGGAGCCGGTGTAGGTGAAAGGTGTCTCCGAAAGGTCGAGGACAAGCAGTTCGCCGTCGGTAACCACGGGACAATCCCATTCGGCTATCTCCACGGTGGCGTCCTCCTGGAGGTCGGCCCATACATTGGTGCCCAAAGGCACGTCAGTCACGTCCGTGTTCTCGATCCATACCTTTACGTTGCCGGAGATGCCGGTTGCCGTGCAATTGCCCGTGAAGGCGATGCGGTTGATCTTCGCGCCGGCGGCCAGACCGAGCTTGTCGGCCTTGTAGATCATGTCGGAATAGGAGTATTTGTTGCGTGCCGAAACCGGCGTCTTGTTGTCGGTGGTGGTAGTTTTGTTGCCCACCTGCACGATGTTCCTCACCACTTCGGCGTTGATTGCCATGGTTCCGGCTTCGGAGGAGGCTATCACGTCGTTGCCGGAGAGGAGCTGCATCTGCACTGTTGCGGCTCCGGCGGTATGGTGCGGCGTGAAGGAGAGTGTGAAGGTGCGCTGCTCGCCCGGAGCGAGGGCTGCCGGAGTGTCTGTGGCTACGGTCCGGCCGTCCACAAGAAGCGCTACGGTGTAGCTTCCCTGCTCTAACTGCGGACCTACGTTGCGTACGGAAACGCTTGCCGATGTGGCCGTGTTGACTTCGGCCGTTTCAGGCAGGTTGGCGCCGGTGACATAGACGTCATGTGCCACTTCGGCTTTGCGGAAACCGTAAAGTTCCGCGAGGTTAAGGTACGAGGCCGCGATGCCGATATACCAGTCTCCCGGCTCGATGCCGGAGACGGTGAAGTCCTCGTAAGTGGTGCCCAGGTCGGCGGCGTCGCCGGTCACGGTCACTTCCTGCCACGTGGCGCGGTCAGTGGATTTATAGACCTTGAAAGTCGGGTCGTAATATGAGTTGCCGCTCTTGCGCACCTTGGCCGAAAGGGTTTCCCCCTCGCGGACGGTGAGCTTCGGCGTGATGAGTTTCTTGCCATCCGTGTTGGCCGAAATGTTGGCGCCGGCCGTGGAGTATGACCACGAAGCCTCCGCTATCATGTCATCGGGCAGACGGCTTCCCGCGAAGTTCTCGAACCACAGCGACGGGTCGAGCATGTTGGCCTTCAGGTTGAGGGTGAAGGGGGAAATCCCCTCGCCGGCAAATTGCAGCCCGGCCGCGCGCGGGCCGAAGTTGGTGTCCACCTCGGGCGCGATGGCCACGGCAAGATGCTCCCCGGCCTCGAGCGTCAGCGGCGACTCCGAAGTAGCCGTGAAGCCGTCACCCACTGTCATTGTGAACGTCATCGGCGCCGTGCCCGTGTTGTAGACGTACACATTCTCGGTAGCGGCAGAGTTCAGCGACCCGAAGTCGAGAGTCTCGCCGTTGCTGATGTTATTGTAACCGCTTGTGGTTTCGATGCTTCTCAGCGTGAACTCCGGGCGGTAAGGCACTATCGTTATCGTCTGCCAGTCGGAGTCGCCAGTAGCGTTCTCGCGCAACGTGAAACTCATCCTTCCGCTCAGCGCCGACGCGTCGGTTATAGTGAAGGTATAATTCTCCGAGGCCGACTGGCCAGGGGCGAGCGTCGTGCGAACAGGGACGGTGCCCAGCTCAGTGTCGCCGGAGCTCAGCGTCAGCGTATAGTCGGCGTCGCCGGTGGTGAAGGTTGTCTCCCCCTGGTTCTCAAGCTCCACTGCGAGCGTCAGTTGCAGACTGCCAGTAGCGTCCAGCGTGATGCTGTAGGCCGGGTTATACGACGTTCCCGTATTTGTGAAAGCGGGAACCGACGACTCCAGGTCGTAGCCGAGCTTCAGCTTCTCCAGCAGCACCACATCGGCAGTGGCGGCCGAAAAATCGTCGAATGTCACGTTATGGCCGTGGATTCCGAGGCGCGTCCCTTCCTCGAGGTTGGCAAAACCCACCTCCTGGAACTCTCCGGTAAGTTCCGGCATGATGTCGGGCGTCAGCTCCTCGCCTTTGGTGAAGCCGCCCGGCTCCGACTCCGCGATTTTATAAAACCGGATGGAACCCGCCGTGCTGTCATACGAATTTTTCACTTTCAGCGTCACACGGCCGCTCACCACCGGGGTAATCAGGTAATCGGCGTATGCATCGTAAGTGTTGTACTGCGACACACGTAGCGCCTTGTTCGTTTCACTGATGTCGACCAGAGTCCACGTCGCCGTATAATACTCGCTACGGTACTTGTGGCCCCAGCCGGCGGGATGGAAATCATCCGACGAGACATCGACATTGTCGAAAGTCTCCAGATAAGGACTTTGCACCTCCGCCGCCAAGGGCAACGGCAGCAGCGCAAGGGCCAATCCGAGGGTTAGTAAAGATTTCTTCATATAAAAACATCTATTAGATAGTTAATTAGCAAAACAGCAGGCAACCTTCTGAAACGCGGGTTCTTATTTATTTTGCCAGTAGTGTGCAAAATACTCCGCAGTTTACCAAGTAAGGGCAGTGTATAGTACTCCCCGTTTTTCGACAGGGGGTTAAACTTCAATAATTTTCAGAACAA
>OJRI01000508.1_pt1 | contig 28436 bp, 47 predicted proteins | sample 1599151 | NCBI WGS metagenome assembly OJRI01 (sample SAMN03922457, study PRJEB24848) | human gut metagenome | isolation source: stool sample | host: Homo sapiens | place: Germany | collected 2009-11
GATTGACATGTTTTTCCTCAAATAAAAAAGCGCCCGAAGGCGCCGACGATATTTTTAGTGGCTAAGAGCCACACATGAAACTCATTTATTGAATATGTCCTTTACAGCCTTAATCGCTTTTGCAATCACCCACACTGCGAGTCCGTAACCGATTAGGTAAACGGGAAGAGCTGCATATAAAGGAACGGCAGTGACCATGGTTAGGGCCTCCGCTAAGTCGTGTAAAATGTTCATATTGACTGATTCTCTTGCAATCAGTTAACTCAAACCCCGCTCAGCTACCGACTGAACGGGGTTATTTTTTCATAAAATTCTTATTCCTAGGACTGACATCTTGACTGTCTCATCTTCTTGATGTAGCCTCCCTTCTGTAGGTCGAAGCAAAGACTGTGTCCCGTGTAAATTCGCCACGGAGTCCTTCGAGGGCAGTAATAGAACAGCGTCTTCGGCCTTTTCTTCTTCTAACAGTCTGCAAACTATTGTCTTTAGATCTAGCTATTGTTAAAATCTCACCCAGATTTTTCAGGCGGCCTGAGGGAAGTCGGTCCTTGACCTTCCTAGAGGGCCTGAAATTAAAAACCCGATGAACTCTAGCTCTGTGAAGACCATCACCTAGATAAGTCGGGTTTTCTGTTCTCAGCTCCGGATTCTTACAATCTCATAACTTTCCGGATTGAATGAATCTTTTGCGTGCTTGATTGGAACCACCGAGTGTTTTTGTTTCTTGACAAAGCCTTGGTTCCTTGAGTTTCCAACGTTGTAAATCTGTTTTTTTTCATCCTTTGGACTGTCCTTCTTTCGGCTTATGTCGACACTAAACACGACTTTCGATCCCTGATAGGGAAGCTTTTTATAAATCGTTATGAAATCGCGATCCCCATGGTGGGTCCGATCGTTAGACCATTTTGTTTTAACACCTTCGGAAAGAATCGTTTGAAGCTTTGACATTCCAAAGAGTTGACGCTGGGCAATTTCTTTTCTCTTTTTGGGATTGACTTTACCCTCTCCCGTATAAAGGTACTTTCCACTCTCGAAAACAAAATTTTTCCCAAGAATCACCTTGTCCGCCCCTACGTCAGGGAGACTGACAGGGTATGAACCCTTTAAAGATTGAGCCGCTTCTTTAAGAACTGCTCTAGGATTTTTCCCTCGATCAAGGTCTCGAGTGAAATCATCCAATTTAAATTTTTTATTTTGCTGAGACGCTTCAATCTTTCCGCCAGCTTTCCCGGATAATGTTCCATTCTCATCAACCGGGATATGAGCCCCTTTTACTGTGATCCACTTGGACGCATCCTGTACCCTACTCGGATTTGTGGCATAAATCCTTCCTAATCCGTACGCTATCCCTAGTTTGAAGGCGTACCCCAACGTAAAGGCAAGTTGCTCATTCATTGTTTTTCCTTCGGCGGGTAGCTCACATCAACGTTTTTCAGATCTAGATCGAGATCATAAAAATAGTCTACTGAGGTCCTAACTTGGCTTTCGAAACTTAAATGAATCGTTAACGTCGAACGTCTTACATACGAATCCGAATCGCCTACAAACGTGGCATCCCTCGGATCGTCTGCATACAGCAACGAAATACCGCGGTCGTTAAAGAACTGAACGCCTGCCGTCGATCGGGCAACTGTTTCGAGGGCCTGCGCTCTCAACATAGCGTTAATGCCGTCATTGCCGTTTGTCGTGACAGCGTAACAATCAATCTGAACAATGACCTCTATCGTATTGCTCAAATAAAGATAATCGTTGCCGTCCGTTTTCTCCCAGCGCTCCGAGTTCGTGCCATGTCGGACACTCGATAGATACGAAAAAATTATGTAGTCATTGTTTTCCGGCAGAGCGATATTATTCTGATTGCCGTAAAAAATTGCGGCTTTATCAATCACCGGAGCGGCGAACTGAGCAATAAACTCATACAATGCAGCTCGAAAATTAGGAGTTAGATTCACTGTCTCCGTCATCGTTTTCGTCCTCCTTAATGTTTAACGTGATCGGAGTTTCCTCAAACGTACACCGCACGCATTCCCAGCCTGCATCCGAAAAATCCTCTAACACTGCAGTGATCCGCCAATAACCGCCTTTCGAATCTTCGATGTAATCTCCGGTCCTAACGAGAGGTCTGTATTGAGCCCATGGACGGGTTTTTCGATCGCTTGAGGCATAGAGGTACAGCTTACGAATAATTGTGTTCTGCCCTGCCAAATTCGCATGATCCAGCGCCGCATCGCCTTCACTTTGGAAATTGCCGCGAATAGTTTCAGCCGGAGCGTAAAACGCGGTCATGATCCCGCTAGCGTTCTCTTGTCCTATGGAGCGATAAATTTTTAGCTCTGCATCTGCATAGTTTTGAGTTATCGCACGTCGGACAATATCATGTAGATTCAGCATGTTAAGAATGGATTTTGTGAGTAATACTCTTTTCTAAATTGCCGCTGCGCATGAGCGCTTTATCGGTTGTTGTGTTACTAACCGCTGCCTGCCCTTTTTGCTGGCGCTTAGCTTTCTCAATTTCGCCCATCGCCTCCAGCATCGCCATGGTCAATGGAGATCGTTTTGGAAAAGGATTAGACGCTGTACCATTATTTCTAATCGTTGCTCTAATATCAAAAACAGCCCTGATACACATGGCCTCTAACGCAGTTTTTACGTCATGAGTTTTCTTGAATTGAGATTCAAAAAGTTTCTTCCACTCTTTATTTTTCTCGGCAAACGTCGCACGCATGAACGGACGCGGGGGCAGCGATAACGTTTTGAAATTCGCTCCCCAGCGGCCTAATCGAGCTCGAAGAAAATTATTTTGTTTAGGCGTAACAGCTTGAACCCAGCCATACTCAAGATACATCCCAATGGTGGCGATATCCGGCATCATAATTCCAATTTCAGCATGGGTATTTTTGTTTAGAACCGCGCTCTTTTTCAGATCGTTAAAAATACCGTGATCGGTAATTTTGATGCCCATTTTCTATCCCCACGGATGATAGTTAGAACCGCCGTAAAAACGCCCTCCGACGCGATAGCGAGCGGTCATGATCCAATATTGCGCTCCGCACCGCGTCTGCGCCCACCAGTCGCCTATGTAGGAGTTGGTTTTCAGCAATTCGAACGAAGTTGAAACGGAGCCTTGTGAAGCGCTGGATATTCTCCCTACGGGCCCCGTCGTATTTTCGTCTAACGTTAAGAGGTGACACATAACCAAGTCCAAGAGGCGCTTCCTCAAATAGACATGGTTATCAGGATCATATGGCGCAAAACTTGTGCTATCTGAGTTCCCAACGAACTCCGCCGCCATACCAAAATACTCAGTCAGAATCTCATCAGGATATTTGTTCTCATCTGAAAACGCTGGATATAGCGTTCGAAAATTCTCAGGATCAAAGATAACAACAGCCATACCTTACCTCTATACGTTTTTAGTTTCTTGAACCCCGACCTTGGCAGGGTCAACAGGATTCACACCATGATCAATCTCTTTTAGCTCATTAGTACGAGACTTAAATTCTTTTTCATCTTTCATTGGAATAATGCAAGGCAATCCTCCATTTACGCCTGTAAATGCGGCTTCTTTTCCGTGCATTTTGAGAATATTTTCCCAGTCTGCTTTATCAATCTTGAAAGCTATCGCGTTGCCTTTCCCGAGCAGAATCCCCTCTCTTTTAGAACGCAGATCGTCATTAAGTCCCGGGAATACAATCGTTTTCGTTCCCCCGTCACTGCATGGAACATCATCGAATTTCAAGCCGTGAGGAAGGGAAACAGCCAAAACAACAGTTGCAGCCGTTTTTGCCGCTGATTTTGTTTTTCCCGTATCTTCAAAAGTTGAACCAACGACAGTGCCACCCTGAGCTAAGGTTGCATTTGCGTTTTTTGCAGGTCTTGCCATATTCTTAAATCTCCGTGAATGAATAAAAGGGGACCGAAAAGCCCCCTGTTTGTTTTAAATGAAGGTTACACCCCTAGCATGGTTGCCACGAGGCTGGGTCTGCGAATGATGGAACCCCATGTGCCACCCACAACTTTCTGTTTGAAATAAGAGAGTTCAGGAACGACACGGCCCAGGAAAAGTTTTTCAGAGTATGCGGTAATGCCAGTCTGAACACCCATCAACTCAGGAACCACCATATAGAGCATTTCTCCTGCAGTAGTGCTGAGTTCGGGCAACTGAACAATTTCAAGGTTCGGGAATGACTGCTTGATCATAGACATAGCCGTAAGACCGAAATTGTTGGGTTGGGTCAAGTATGCGGCTCGTTTATTGCTAATAGCTAAAACAATACGCATATTCTGATCGACCAGTCCTGCGTTCTTTCCAGAAATCTCGATCCAAAGTTTGTTGATATCTTCGTAGACGAGATTAGCAGCGCCCTCAGGGTTAGCGCCAACTTTGGCAGGCCACGTAGAGTTGCTGTTTACGGATGTCGGGGCAATGGAAGCCGGAAGATTAGGATCATTTAACAGACCGTAAATTTTCTTGCCTGCAACGCCGTACAGAGCAAACTTGTTATGCGCCATAGCCAATACATAGGCTGCGGCCTGCTGCTTAGAGCCAACAAGATTTAATTTTGCCTTCGCCGCAACTCCCGCTTCTCTATCGCCGTATTTGATAACAGTTTCAAAGAGGAAGTTTTCACGCGTCGGATATGCAAAGTTGACGTCAGAAGAAACATTTTCCGTAAAGTCGGAATAAGGGGTCACATTGCCTGCAAATTCTTCTACCGGGAAGGTAAAGAAGTTGTAGGTCCAGTCTCCCTTGCGTTCTTCGCCGAAAACCTTAGCAGCGTTCTGGGCGCCGAATAAAATCGGAACAACGTTCGGATCAATGAACGTTGTAAACAGCGCAGGCACGCCCACAGAAACAGGTGTCTGCAAGGCCGCATCTCGAGCGATGGAGCGCGCTGCAGCGTCATAATCTACCTTGATTTTTCCGTCTTTCGTAGAGTTAAACGGCATAAAGCCTTTAACGTCTACGCCGCCAATGCCCTTTTCTTGAGCTAGTTTGAAATCATCCATGTTCATTTTCCTCGATTAGTTGCCACCAGACGCGGCAGGCGTAATAGACAAGCCGTGATTAGAGATAATGATCGTGTCATCCTTAGCGCCAGCCGTACGAACTACCCAGCCTGTATCATTTGCGGCGCCGGCAGTTCCGAATGTGATGTTTCCGGTAGTCGGATCACAAAGAACCGACTGACCGACCGTAGCGGCAGCCGGAGCAACAATGTAGTAATCCCCACGTTCGGCGATGGTGAGCTCAGCGCCCTCGGGATAAATATCAGTATCCTCGTCGTAGGACGGCAGAGAAGCCGTGAAAGTGCGTTCGACAAGACCTACTACCTTGTCCCCTGCGGCTCCTGTTGCAGAAGCGATAGGGAATTGAACGGCCGTTGTGGAGCTTGTTGCGGCCTTAGCAAAAGCGAAAGTACCGCAAGCCACGGTTCCATCGCTTAGGTAGTTATGCGGCGTGTATACCGCCTGATTAAAAGCCACCTGCTGGCCTGCGATACCTACAGCAGGGTAAAGATTTACTGTTTTTTGAAGCATCAAAAACTCCTATTAGTTAACTTTTTCAAGAATGGAAGTAAGCGCGGTGCGTTCCTCTTTCGGCGCTGAATCGCGTGCCGTGGATTTGGAAGAACCCTGACGACCTGCGATGTAAGCTCGGTAAGCAATTCGGGCTTGAGACGCACTTACGCCCCGAATGCCCAATTTATTCAAGGCAGCCAAATAAACCTGACCAGCAGAGTCGTACGCACCTAAACGAATAGCCCCGACAATCGGCTTGACTTCTTCAATCGCAGTCATTTCGTCGACCAGTGCAGATTTAAGGGCTTTGAGCGAATCAGACGCTTTCACCGATTCGTCTACCTTTTCTTCGACTTTCTTCACTTCTTCGCCATCGTCTTCGGCCTCTTTAGCCGTGAACTTGTACCCTTCCTTGAAGGCATTTTTGACAGCATCCGGGGCGTCATCAAGGCCGCAGGATTTCAAAGCGTCTTCAACACCTTGCAAGTAACGCTCTTCACCTTCGCGCTCATGATCTCGATCGATGCGCTTTGGATCAGCTTTTTCACGTTTTTCGCCATAAAGAACACCAGCCTCAAAACCATCCTTAAATGTCGGGTCCTTCATTTTTTCGTCAAGTTCAACATCGTCATCCTTGGTTTCGTTCTCAGCCGGCTTTGGAGCTTCATCGCCTGTAGCTTTGGAGTAAGCCAAATCAGACAATGTATCCTTCATTTTCTTGAGATCGTCATCCCCCATGCCCTTGCTTTTCAGTTCGTCGAGAATTTTTGCAATGGCGGCTTCCTTGTCTTCATCGGATGCGTCAACAACATTGCCATTTTCATCAACCTTATGCAGGTCGATAATTTTCTGGGCGAGATCAACTTCCTTTTGCTCGGTGCCAGCGTCTTTGTTTTCAATATCTGCCATATTGATATCCTTACCTGTATCGCTAACCTTCACGGTCGGGCCAGCTCGCCCTTTCTCAACTAGCGCCAAATGGTTAGCTCTAATTTGACGCTGTACAAAATCGTAGTGTTCCCCGTCATCCGTATCCCCTGCCTTAAACTCAGGGATATACGTGTACGCTAGGGAAAGCTCCTTCATGCTTCCGTCATTGATCCGATTAATCGCGTCCTGATCGAAAATATGAAGCGAGTTCATTAAAAACGGGGCTTTAAAAGCCCCGTCGGTTCCGGTAGTTCCTACCCGAGATTTTTTGTCTTCGGGTTCACCTGAATCATCGTGATGCTCTAGGTGAATCGGGATACCGTTAATAGATTTGATCGTTTCTTCGCTGGCGAGTTCTTCCGGCGGTCTGTATGCGTGATAGATTTTTTCAGGGTCAAGCCCTTGAGCCTCCCAGCCTGAAATTTCACGGCCTAGATAAGGCGCAACCTGCACGCGCGTTAACGGTGAACTGTCAACGTGTAGAAAGCCATTCCCGTCAATCGTTCTCAGGCTAACGGAGTCAAACGCAATACAACGCTCTTCTTTCTTCATTGTTTAATCCTCAATGACGGGACGGAAGGTACAGCGGCACCAATACAATTCACCCGGCATAACTTTTTTGTCTACCGCCTTGTCGTAAAGTCCTTCGTTAAGATTGAATGTTTTGCCGTTCATTTCTATGTGCGTCGGGCGGCTTGAGTATTGCCCGGGTACGTGAATCCAAACGCCTCTTTTAATCCCGATCCCTTCACAATTCTTTTGAAGAATCTTTTGACTAATTTTTGACGTCTGATCTATCGCCACTCGCCTAGCACGTTTTTCGGTAAATCCTTTCGTAGCCTCTAACGTTTCAACGATGTGAGAGTACGTATTCTTGCCTTCGTAGGCGTCTAGAAACGCCGCTCGAATGTTCCCTATATCGCTCGAATTTATGCGCGTTATAAGGCTAACGGTTTCGGTTACGAGCTTAGGAAGCTCAGCTATAGCCTGAGGCGTGATAAAAAACGATTTACGACTATCCCGCATGGCCTGCCTGAGCACAGCTGCAGGAATGCCCGCCGCCGTCAATGAAGCTTTCTGAGAAACCGAGATATCAGCCGAAATGTTTCGAACATACCAGTCCGCGATCTTCTGCGTTTCCTTATCTGCCGTACGTAACCACGTCATCATATTTCGAGCGATGAACGCGTCGACGTTGCTCTTGAATAATGCGGGGTCACGTAGCACAAGGCGATTGATTTTCTGCTTGATCTGCCTAAGTCTTTCGCGGTCCAGCGGGTCATCGGGCCTAAACGTTAACGAGGCGTCTTCGGCTAAGAGATTTTCCTGATCGATATACAGCAAAATCTCATTGATCACACGACGCCTAAACGAATTAACGAATGTCAAAAGTTTCTTCTCGAACTTCCGACGCATCGCAGGACTGGCGGCAATACTGCGGGCCGTTTTCAATGAATTTCTCCCGATTTGTCCACGTCATCCAAGTGAGGTTTGTTTTCCGGCGCCGGCACTTGCCTCTTTGATAAAAACTCCTGCATAGGGCCGTTAGTCGCCGCAGGATCATCGGTCATCAAATCACCCTCCATATCGTCAGGCAATTCATCGCCAATAAAATCCAATCCGGTAGCCGGATCACGTTTAACCGATTCACGAACTTCTTCGGCACTGATAACGTTTCTATCTTGAAGCACGGCCAACATATCGACTCGAGTTTTAGCAGTCATAGCAATGGCTGCGGCGTCATCCTCGCCCAACTCATTAAACATGAAGGAAACTGAATCATCAATTTCCCCAAACTCAACAAGCTGGATAATTTTTAAACAAGTCTGAATCGCGTTCCGGTTTAATTCCTGCTTTGATTTGATATGGTCGTAATAGTTCCTGATATCGCTCTGACCTGTAGCATTAAAGCCACTCGGAGAAATACCCAAGAGTTTTACCGCAGGCGTGCGGTTAATGCTCGCTATGAACTCCAGCGACTGGCGAATAATATCAGTCACGCCAGCAATCGTAGCGGTAATGTTTTGAACGTCTTCGGTTGAGTCGCAGGCAAACACAGAATCATTGTCGCGGTATCTCTGCAGGAGCGACATTTTCCCGTCGAGCTGCTCGATACCTCCAGCCTGTATGACCTGAGTAAAATCCGTCTTGAAAACTAAGAGATTCAGCTTGTCTAGGATGTTTACGCCTGCTGCACGAGCCTTGTTCCAATGAAGAACGTAATCCCAAAGAATTTGGGCCTGCGGAATTCCGAAGAAATTGTATGCAGGCTTGAGCAACTGCGGGGGCTCGTTATCAACCAGTCTCAGAAGTCGCGAGGCGTGAACCTTGCGCCCTAAAACGTACCAATGTGTAGGCCTCATGTAATCCGCTTTTAGCGGATCAATAGAGTTGTACATACCCGGCGATACGTTTATCGGGTCAACTAAAATAAATTTAACGTCGGAACCTTTTTTGACCTCAGCTGAAACGTCTGAAATATTCAACGGCAAATCCAGGTTCTCAGCTCCGGTATCGATAAAGATCAAGGCCCCGCCCATGAATCCAACCAGCGACTGAGCGCGATTGAATAAAGACCGTAGTCGGTACTTTGATTCCTGCAGGTCTTGTAGCTTGTCGATTGCTTCATTCTCAACATCATCGCCGCCGGTAACCTGAATCCACTCTCTGGTCATGTCATCTGCGACGGTTTGAACGCAGGTACGAATCATGCCATTTTGCGCGATTTGCTGAAGGACACCATAGCCTACAAAAGATGTTGTAGGAAACTGTCCCAGCGCCATAGCGTGACCCGTGAGCGTGCTCTGTAACGCCGCTAGGCTAGCCTCAAACGCTGAATCATGAGCCATTGAGACGGCCTTGCTATCTTCCTCGTTTAAACCTTGTAACCCGAGGGTAACAGGCAACGAGGAAAGCGCTTTAACTTCATCTTCCGTTAATGTCTTCCCTTTTGGGAAATACGGAGCACTGGCGGCCTGAGCATAATCCACCACACCAGCCCGTTTCTGCAAACCTAACGGGCGGTGTTTATCGTTTGTTTTTTTCTTCATCGTGTTAATCGAAAAAAATCCGCCCACGAGCTACGCAGGCGGTCAACTCATCCAAGAAGATAAAACTACTCAAAACCTCGGAGGCCGCTTCAAAGCCTTCAGCACATCCTTAGACAGAATGTATGTTGCGTTGTTTCTAAAGTAATTAAGACATTGACTTAGGGAGTCGACACAATCGTCGTGAGCGCCGGCCGGAAAATTGAGTAATTCAGCTTCAAATGCGCCCATCCATGGCGTTTTCTTCGGGTCAGGCAGGTACACATTGCCAGCCTCAAAAAACGGCGTTATAGCGCTCGCACGAGCCTCCTTAGATTCCTTCGGAGTAATCGGGACAATGCCGCTGACCGTTTTTTGAAGTTCTGAAATAATCGCCGAACCGTTCGCCTTATCTTCGACCAACTTGCGTAATGCTTTGGGCCACTTTTGCGCAAGAATGAGGAACATCTCGCGCGTTTTAACGAAGTCCCATTGACCTCGGACCTGATCGAGCAAATAGAAATCAGCGCCTTTCTTGCCCCACACCTGACCCACCACGTAGTCAGAATTCTTAGAATCTTTAAACGTCATATCCCACGACGTCACGATCTGATCAAACTCAGGAGGCAGGCTTGATTCTGTCCAATATTTGAACCATTCGGATTTGAATACGTTGCCTCCGTCGGGTATCGGGTGCTGCTGATACAGCGCGGCCCAATCTCGCGATCCAACAGTTTTCTGAATCTTTCTTAGCTGATCTAACGAATAACGTTCTGGGTGCAGCGCTTCGCCTTTTCGTCTATGAGTTTCGTCCTGCTCAGCAATCGCCGGATAGTTAATAACCGTAAAGTTATCGCCCTGACCTGTCCCCATGTTTTCGATGAGGCGCCCGATCAGGTCATCTAAATGCCAGCGCGTAGCCATAACGATGACGCCTCCGCCAGGGGATAAGCGCGTATACGCCGTAGACGTGTACCAGTCCCAAATAGACTGTCGCACCGTGGCGCTGTTAGCCTCTGCACGATCTTTCACAGGGTCATCAATGAGTAGGCAGTCTGCGCCTTGGCCTGTAATACCGCCTCCGACGCCGCATGATCTATAGGCACCGGAATGTCCGACAATCTCAAATAAATCAGATGTTCGAATGTACGACCCTCGCGAGTCCGTCCGGACTCGCGAGCCATTTAACGTAGTTTCAGGAAATATTTCTCTATATTTCTCGTCGTCGATAATTCGCTGGACGTCACGGTTAAAACGCTGGGATAAATCCGCGCTGTAAGACGTGGCAATGATTTGCAAGTCAGGATAACGACCAAAAGCATAGGCGGGGAAACGGCGGGAAACTAATTCCGACTTTCCGCTTCTAGGCGGGCAACAAATAATAAGCCTAGGATTTTTCTTTTGTATTACGTCATCTAAGAACTTATCCAATGCGTCGCAGATTTCACGATGAACCCAGCCCATCAGGTAATCAGGTTTAGTCCGCTGGGTAAAGTAAGCAAGAGATTTACGAGCTTTCCAAAGTTTTATTTCCGCCAGACTTGGAAGTGTCCGAATCATTCAAAATAGCCTCCAACGCCTCTAGCTGACTTACGCTTAATTTCGATAAATCGTACTGCTGCTTAGTCTCAACTTTTACAGCGTCGCCCTCGGCTCCAGTAATCTCTTGTCTTACTGTCTCTCTCCAGCCGCAGCGAGATTTCATATAAAAAATGATTGCGGCCGGATTTCCCTCTTTGATGAGAGACATGAGTTTTCCACCCACAAAAGCATTTGCTTTAGCTTTCCCCTTTTTTATAGCGGTCGCAAAATTCGCAAAATCTTTTTTTCGATTCTGCAAGGTTCTATAACTAATGCCTAACGCTAAAGCTATCTCTTCTTCGTTATCGCAAACCTGAGCCAGTTGTTCAACCTTATCAAGGTCAATTTGAATGCGTGGACGAGTCCGCTTCTTTTGAACTTTTTCTTCCATGCCTTCAACCTGCCTGTAGTTAACTGGTCATATCGATGATCTTCTGGATTAAATCCTCGGGTCCGAAACTTTTAACGAAATCCTGAACCTGCTCTTTGTACTCGATCGGAATTGAGAGCGTCAGATTAAAGCTATCTTCCTCAGGCTCTTCTTCTTCCGGTTCTTCCTCTTCGGCGGGTTCGGTCGTTTCAGACAACAAAGTATTCAACTCTTCGGCGGAGAACCCAGTAACCGGCGCCAAATCGGTATCTTGCAATTCCTGCAGCTCGACGCTCAAGAGGTCTATATCCCATCCAGAATTTAAAGCGATTTTGTTATCTGCGAGGATATACGCTTTCTTTTGAGCTTTGGTAAGGCCCGACAACTCGATAGTAGGTACAGTTTCCAAGCCGAGCTTCTTAGCAGCCAATAACCGTCCGTGCCCAGCTATTACACCGTTTTCTCCATCGGTCAAAATCGGATTGTTAAACCCAAATTCTTTAATCGAACTTGCGATTTGCGTAACTTGTTCGTCCGAGTGCGTACGAGCGTTGTTCACGTACGGGATTAAATCTTCGGTACGCTTATAAGTAACTGTAAGCTGTTTTTGTTTCATTCGTAAAAGAAAACCGCCTAGCGTTTCCACTAGGCGGCAACCTCAACTACCCAAGGAGAATGAGCAGTGATTACAGAGCATGCTCAAGCTCTATTCGATCCTATGTGAAGGATCGAATTTCCTTAATTATTTGATCGCCTGTACTATCTGAATCATGTAGTAGATCAAGGCAACCAGACCTGAAAAGAAAGCTGCCGAACCGATTACGCCAGCAACAACCCCTTTCCAAAAAACTTGTTTTTCTCTCAAGAACATAATTTCTTCTTCCATGTTCATTGATATAATCCTTCTGTCTAGCTCGTTTAAACACGAAAACCCCGCTCAGCTCTCTACTGAACGGGGTTTGTTTTATTCGTAACTGGTGGCCCCAGCACGATTCGAACGTGCAACTTAACAATTATGAGTTGCTTACTCTGACCTATTGAGTTATAGGGCCGAATTTGGCTCGGTGAACGAAGCCCGCCGAGAGGCTTAAGAGGTGCCGTTCTACATATACAAGGTAGGACAGCTTTCGTTTACGGTTTTCGATTTTCAGGAGTGACCGATTTAGGCTCTATGACAGTATTTGTATATTGGTTACCGTAGAAACGAAAAACCGCTCGTGGACTCATGAAACGTAGAAGAGAATAGCGAGCGGTCGAATTCTTTTGACTTTTTCTTGCGTTGTTTGGCTTAACTTCTTCGCCTGTCGTTTCCTTCAGGCGCGCCGGTTCCTCCGCAAGGAACCTTCTCTGATTAAGCCAAAAAATCGGGCGGCTGATACACAGCTTGGAATTGTCTACTGACAACTATACACCAAAAAGAAGCCCCTCGGAAGGGGCCAATTTGTCGATAATCTGATTGAGTTTGTAGTTTTATCTAAATTCTCTTTAATCTATGTTGACCAATGCTGGCAACGCAATTTTCGCCAGTTCAATGACGTTTTCGATCGTCAACGGAACGCCTTTTTCTTTCGCGTATTTCTTTAGTTTCCCTATGAAATTATCGGTCCGAAGAGATTCAAGGAGAGAGTACCCTTCAAACGTCAAACTCGGTTCTCCCGTGTACGCAAAGCTAAAGAAGCCATCCGCGCTCTCTTTAATTTCGATGTTTTCAACATAGTTGGCGGAGCTTAAAAGCTTGATATGTCTCAGGACGACCACTTGAGCCGGATTTTGCCTCGACTCTAAGCGTTCTGAAAGCAACTGACCCTCTTTCCACTGGGAAATACTATCCGCATCCTCTAAAAATTCTTTAATCGTCTCAGCCTCAACGTGGGCGAGGATCGTTCTTATCAAGTTCCAATCAAGACGCATTTTTCCCTCTTTTATTTCCGATTTGTTCGAAGTACCGCAGTTTCAACGCAAAGAATAACAAAGCGTCGGTTGTCCAAGCGTCTAACTCCTTAGGCCTTATCCGCCAAATTTTTCTTCTGGCCCTGTCGAGAGAATGCACTGATGCGAAGGTGTACAACAGCACAATGAACTTCGCCGTCCTTACATTGAGGCCATGGGTTCCAATGGATAACACCTCCGTTTCGGGTGTTGCCATGTTTTGCCACGTGAAGTTAAGCAAATCGGCATCCTTCATGTCGACTTCGCGGGCCTTCATGCCGCTGTTGCCATCATCCTCTGTGTAGTCCTCTGAAAAATCAGTCTTGTTTCTTGTCAATGCGAGCGCTCTCTCTACCGCGTAGGCAATTGAGACATTTTTGACAACACGGTCACGGTATGCACGGCGCCAGTTGTCCAAACGAGGTCTGAGATCATCAATGAGTTTTTGTTCTGTTTCTGTCATCCAAGAGTCCTCAAGTAACTAAACGTGCAGTAGAGATAAATAATTCCGATGGCCGATAACCCAAAGAAATCCAACTTTTTCCTGAGCTTGTCGCGGTGCTCCAAAAAATCCGCAATCTTCTTAGCGACCCAAAGAAGGGCGAAGATTGCCATCACAGAATTGAGCCACCAGAAAACAAATGCTTCAACGTTAAAATGCCTGAACATTCCAACCCCCTCCCTCTTTCTTCGGTTTCGGCGTAACGACAAACAGCGGAATCGGGCACTCATCGGCACAGACTTTGCATTTCACCTTTGCATCTTCTTGGAAGATCCTCAAAGAACCCTTAACCTCATGCAGTTCTAGCGTTTTATCCGGACGCATGACCAAAAAATCAGGCGTGTATGAGCATCGGTTTGAGGCAATCTTCCACGTGAAGCGCTCGAACCAATATTTGAGGATTAACCCGGCGTTTTTCTGTTGCTCCAAGTAGTCCCGATAAGCGGCCTCGGTTCGGTTCATTTCACCGACCTTGAGCCTGCCTTTTGCTTGTAAAAACCTTTTCATTTATCCCTCCTAATTGAGTTTGTGTTGTTTGGTTGAATTCTTTGATGCTGTTTCCAGAACATTAGAGTTCCGTTGAGCGATGATCTGAGCGTGCGAAGGCCAACGTTCAAACTGTGAAAAGAAGTCTCTCCTGCGTTGAATTTGCTCGTCTCCCGCTTGTTCAAACACTGAGCATCTAGCAAACGAGACTGGATAGCACTCGATGCCGGCGCCTTTGTCCGGATGGTGGCAGTAGATGTTCATGTCCCCAAAGGACTGCTTTGGAGGAAGATGCTTCTTTCCGTCTGGACCTATCCAGAAGGCCTGAGCATGAATGCAGTAGAGACAGCACCCGCTCATTTACGCCACCTGATGGAGCCGATAATGGCTCCGATAAAGATTCCGACAACCCAGGCCACGCAGTAATCTATGTTCGACCCGCTCCATGCAAACCAGAAAATATCTGCTAAGTAGAGGACCCCACCGATGCAACCGAGCGATAGAACAAAGCTCCTGAAATCAAAGCTCATACTTCCATTCCTCCCAGTCGGACTGTTCACCGGTTAAATCAGAGTTGCGCTTCAACAATCCCCAGGCCTTAAGAGTCGCCTTCCTGACTTCATCCGGGTCAGCACATTCGTTAACCCAATTGAACCACTTAGATATGGATTCCCCGTATAAGTCCTGGTATCCCTTAGCAGTCAAACGTAGGACATCCTCTTCCTTTATTCTGTAAATTTGCAATCTTTTTCTCCTCTCGGATTTCAACGGCGGCCTGGACAAGCAGTCCGAACAGCACCAAATTGACGAAGACCACCGGCGCCAAAATGATCATCAACAGCTGCCATGCACTCTCTGACATAAAACCTCCTAAAAATACGGTTCAGGAGCTGGCTCTGACTTCGTTAGCTCGAGCCACGGCCTCACCGGTACACGCGTCCACGACGTGCAGAAATTCAGACTGGCGTTGTCTCTCCAAAGCTTGATGAACCCTTCCCAAGCTCCATTTCTCTGCTTGCACAGGTTCAAAACAAAATCGGGCTTGGTGTCATCGACATCCTTTCCCTCTGCCTTTTTCTGAATCTTGGAGATATCACGAGCCAAGACGAAAACGTTGAATGCAATGTTGGTGATGTTGGAGCTCCCCTTGATTGATTCCTTCGTTGCGGAATCAAACACCGAATAGGTTTTTGAACCGCCGTCTCCACGCTTTCGGCAATGGGCAACTACCACGATGTGGACGTTGTTGACCTTTGCAAACTCGACCAGTTTGCCCATAACGTAGTCGGTTTCTTTCTTGTCCATATCGTCTCTAACGCACATCATCAGAGAATCGACAAAGAGGATGTTCGACTGGTAGTCATGGACGGCGGAATCCAGCAGGCGCAACAGCTCATTGGGCGCAACTTTTCGCTGCAGATCGCAAATCCGCATTTTTGAGGCAAATTGTCGAAAAAACAGATCAACATCCGGCGCTTCAATTTTTCGCTTGTTCTGACTGCAAACTGTCTGCATGAGCATGCGTTCAATCGTTCTAACCGGCGCCATCTCAAAAGAAGCGATGTACAGAGAGGCTCCGCAAGAAATTAGGTGCAGTCCGATCTGCCCCAGCAAAAGAGATTTACCGGAACCGTTTTCACCGGCCAATACCGTCAGTTCTCCTGGTCGGAATTCAAAATCTATCGGTCGGCCGATGCACCCTTCATTGGTCTGTGTGAAGGGAAGCGTGAACTTGGACACATGAGTCTTCTTCGCTTCCAAATAGTTCTGAAAATCGTTTTTGAACTCGAGAACGTCCTTGTTGATGAAAAACTCAGGAGACTTGTACGCCCTGCTCTCGTAGTCGGCGAGCGATGTTTCTATCTCGGCTCCGCCCGTCGGATCGCCCCAGTAGTCATCCAGCTCAGGCGAAACGCTTGTATTTTTTGGATTCATAGTCAAATTTCCATGCAATCAGTTGTTTGTTTTTGAACATCACCGAGACGACAACGGCGGCGGGTAGGGATTTGGGAATTTCGAGCATCCAACGACGGACGGTTTCTCTGAGTTCGGGCGTATCGTCGACATCGATAAAGTCGATCAGAACAGTCTTGCCTCGGAGAAATTCAGCCTTGATGTGATTGGGTTCGTCGCAGAACGTAAACAGTATCGTCGGAACCTGTGGTCGTCTTCTAGGCAACACCTCAATTTCATCTTCGTAGATCGCATCAGCCTGATAGAGAGCCAGCTCACTGTCAGTCAGGCGAGGGAAAAAGACCAACTGGGTAGTCGTAAATGCGTCCGGATGCTCGTAAAACGTTCTACCCTGATCGTCTCGAACAACGGCAGCAGCGGCAAACATCATTTCTGCTCCTTATGGTTCGGGAGGTCCTTAATGTCGAATGCATTCATTCCCGCATGGAGTTTTTCGATGAACATGTCTCTAGCACCGATCGAATACGTAACCGGAGGAAGTTCTTTGTTGTATTCGGCAGCCGTGACCCACACCGCATTGGGATTTTTCCATTCGTCTTTGACGTATTCCGCCTTAAAACCAGTCCATCCTTCCGCCAAAACTCGCTCGATTGCCTCGGTCATGGTCCATCCTGCTTTTTTACATTCGGTCTGCATGAGCTTGAGGGCGTACGAGTTGAACGGCTTTTTTATCGCCTTGCGATGTGCAATGAAATCATTCCAACGGTCAATGGGAACGTCATCGGGTTTTTGAAGTGCAGACGAATCATTTTTGACTTTCCCGCCTTTTTGAACCTTTTCCGTTTTGGAAACAGTTGGCTGAGTGTCTTTCTCTTCTTCTGCATTCAAAAGCGGAAGTTCTTCCTCTGTTGGATCGGTTTTTGAAAAAGAAGGTTTTTCAGATACACGCCCCGCGAAATTTTCGGAAACTTCCGGATGTTTTTCGCTCTTTTCTGTGCGTGTATATGTTTCTTGTTCTTGTTCTTGTTCTTGTTCTTGTTCTTGGCTTCGGAGGGCCTTGGAAGGGGCTTCTAAGGGGCTTTCAAAGATCTTATTTTCTCCCTGTGTTTTGTTACAGAACTCTTCGAAATCAGGGGCCGGAATATCCTTGAACCCAAGGTTAAAACACTCGTTATATTCTTTAATAAACAGGTACTTAAAGTTTTCCGGCATCGATTCAATAGCCGTCTTAATGCCCGTTACTCTTTTGTCTGTTGGCTTTAATTCCGAAGCAATCTGAAACAGCGCCATCTTTTTGACGAACACATACTCACTTTCATAGTCGTAAATGGCGAAATCTTCCCTTTGAAGGGTCTCCAAAGCATCTCGAATACCCTTTAAAGGGCCTTGGAAGGGGCTTGGAAGGGGCACCGAAGGGGCTTCTAACGGAAGACCAGTTTCTGCTGAGATTTGACACAGAGGACAATAAAAGACTCCGGTCATGTCATTGTTCGGACAAGAGAGCAGATAAGCCGCTACCAATTTGGCCGAAATATCTCCTCTTAGTTTCCGACCAGTCTTCCCTATCCAGAATTTAGGTGTAATGCTCGAATATTTACGCATTTTTTAGCGCTCCTATTCAAACGGAAGAAATCCGATCGGCAATAACTCTCTTTGCATCATCCCAAGGAAAATCAGGCCGGAGCTCTTCCATCTTCACTGCACCTCTCGTGAACTGCTCGATTTTTGCGCAGTGACGGGAAGGAATAGGACGTTCATTCCTAATCCAATTTGAAATATTCGAGGCTGGAACACCTAAATAATCGGCCAATGCCTTTTTAGACGGTGCTCCAGTCAATTCAAAAAATTCAGCAAGTTTCATAAAAACCACCATTACCTATTTGGTTAGATTTTATCATTATCTAATTGATAAGTGTCAATTATCAATTTGGTAATCTTGAGAAAAGGAGAGAACCATGAAAGCAGTTACTGAAATTCGTCGAGATAACTTAAATTCCCTAGTTAATAGGGCTGGATCTATTGCAGAGCTAAATGAACAGTTAGGAAGAAAGAGGAATCATCCTTCCATTGCTCAAATAAGAAATCGGTCGGATAGAGGAAATGGAACCCATTACGAGATGGGAGATAAGCTGGCTCGAGATATTGAAAAAAAATTAGGTTTGAGTTATGGCTGGATGGATACAAACCATACGGCGGATGAATGGCCTGACGACAACATTATTAATTTAAAAAGAATCAGTATCCAAGCCTGCTGCGGAGCTAATGGCATCCAGAATTATGAAGATGAAGCCTTTGTTGAACAAATACAAGTATCCCGGCCTTGGTTCCAAGAAAACATCAGTAAAGTGAGGGAACAAGGTTATGAACTTATCACTGCTTCCGGCGACTCAATGGAACCAACTTTTAGGAACGGTGACTTAATTGTGGTAGATCGTCAAGACAGTGATCTTAAGCGCGATGGTGTTTTCTGCGTTCTAATCGATGATGACTTGTATGTTAAGCGAGTTCAGCGCATCCCAGGAGCTATTCTTTTCATATCCGACAATCCTCTCTACCGACCATTTGAAATACCTCTAAAAGAGATTGATTTTAGGCTCCAAGTTCTTGGACGCGTTGTTAACTCAATGAATCTCAAAAGATACGATTAAAACACCTTGGAGGTAGTTAACATGGGTCTGTTTAGCAAAATAAAGAACATTTTTTCCAAGCCAAAAACCAATTTATCTCATAGAGAACTATCCCCTAACCCTCTAATCAATGAGCAGAATAATAACTTGGATGGCCCCGATATTTCCGATATAGGAATAATTCTTAGGAATCCTGAGACAATGGATGTCGAAGATCATATTAAGAGCGCCATTCCATCAAAACATGGATTATTGCCTAATGAACTGAAGTTGTTAGAGCAGGCTCACTATTTTAAAAATAAGGAAAATCGCTTCCAAGCATATTGGAAATATCAATATGGATTTAACGACGTACAGCAAGCGTTAAAAAAATTAGAAGATAATGGATTTATAACCGCGTCAAACTTTGAAGAAACCCTACAAAAAAGCGTGATTATTCCAGAGTTAAAAAGAATTCTTAAGGCGCATGGAGCCAAAATTAGCGGAAAAAAGGCCGAACTCATTCAACGAGTCTTAGGTCTTCAAGATGTGGAAGAAATTAAAAAACAATTTGATAATCGTCCATATAAACTCACTTCTAAAGGTGAAATTGAACTCTCAGAGAATAGTTACATTAAGAGTCCATTTTTTACGGTTTGGCAGCTTAATAGATGGGTGCATGAGCAGCCTAACGTGGAATGGAGGGACATAGTTGAACAAAAATTAATCGAAGGAGGCAATAATTATCAACTATACCTTTGGTTCCTAGATAAAAAGGATTATCTGAAATCTTTCCGGTGTTTATTAAGGACAGTGAGGAATAGGATAGAAGAATTCCCCGCTTTTAGTCCCTTTTACTACGGTCTTCCAGATAGGAACGAAAAAAAATTCTTTAATGACGTTCAACTACTATTAGAAAATCTGAATGGAGTCTACCTTCCAAAGTTGATGTACTTTCAAGACCTTTTTTCATTGAATGAGGATAAATTTAAGGAACTTGTAAGGCGCGAGTTGGAATTTGATACATCAACTCCTCGTAAGTTCTCAATTGATTTCCTTATGAGCATTATTTTTGATGAGGGAAAACAGAGAATCACCCTAACTGAAAGTCAAGAAAAAAACAGTAATCTATAAAAGTTAGAGCAAATTTCTCAGTCCGCTTCGGCGGCCTTTTTTTTGCCTTAAGCAAAAAAACATTCTCTCTTATCCAATACTTATCTTCTTGGTAACAAAAAACTAACCTAATTGCTTGCAATTTGTATTACCTATATGGTAATATTTCTTCATCAATCAATCGTTCTTTAAAAGTCCTTCTGAAGATTGTCAGGAAGGAAGCGCTCCTAAAGCTGAGTAAACCGAAAAGCCAGGGAGCGACCAGGCGGCAAGTGAATTGCGCCTAAGCATGGGGATCGAAAGTGAACCAGCGGCAGAGAGAATGCTGAAAGTGTCAAACGTTAAAGTCGTGTAGCACCGGTAGGGGCCGTTCAGCGAAGACAGTTCATAAACAGAAGCGCCTTCTTTTTTTTATCAACCAATTTAACCAACAGGTTCAAATGGAGGGCGCTTCTGTTTATTTGATTGGAGACATCAATGGGAAAAATAATGACCTATAAAGAGACGGCCAAGTGTCCTATCTGCGGCCTTCTCTTGGAAAAGCAGGAAAAAGTGATCCACCTGGGAATTCCGACGATCAAAGCCGAATGTCCGGATTGCGGATACGTCAGCTATTTCTACAGTGCGAAGGCGGACAAAGAACTAAAGGCTCGAATAAAGATCAATGATCTTGTCGTAAAGGAAGCCAAAAGCTCCGGCAATGATTGCTAGGAAGACCGCGAATTGTTTCCAAGTGACGTAGCTACTCAGGGAACCCTGTATCTGAAGTTGTACCCATTCTCTGGTGATGGGGTCGTTTTTATCTTTTTTACCCATCGATTTCTTCCTCAACGAATTCGCGATCAAATAGAGCTACCCAGCCGCAGTGACCGCAACGGAGAATATTGACGCTTTTCAGAAGGCTTGGACTCTCGGACCTTTGACCGTGCTGCGGATCGATTGCAGCAATTTCCTCGTGAGTTCCACCATTTTCAACAATAGCCTCTCCGATTTGATTGTAAAGGTAGTTCTCAAAAGACTGGTCGAGGATCTTGGTTTCCGCAACTGTACCGTCCGAGTTTTGCTGTGTTTGCCAGTCGGTGTGGTGGCAGATTGGACATTTGAATCCGCCAGTTTTCTTATTTAGATACTTTTGCCACTGAGCAATCGAGATTGTTTTCGACATGTGATTTCCTCCAGTCGATTAATTATCCACTCAAAAGCCCCTTCCTTGCCAATTTGCATGTTCAGTGAACGGCAGCGGAAGAGGTTTCTGAATGAATTGACCATCAAAGGAGACAACAATGGAAAGACTTGTAATTGAAAAGCGGGATTACTCAGACGTTGAGGACGCCCTGAAGTGTTCCGGGAAAGCTGAACAGATTGCCGAACTGATTAACGATTTTGAGTATGAGCTCAAAAATTGCCAGCTTGCGGACGAGTCTCTTCAAAAGAAGCTTGACGAAATAAATAGCTTTTTCTGCGAGGAGTCCGAACGTCTCATGAAACTGGCTGAAAGTAAATTCAGATAACGAACTGGGGCAGGAGAAAGCAATGACCGATAAAGAACAAGATGTGCGGTGCTTCCTTTGTTGCGGGAGCCTCACTCTTCCAATGAGTAAAGAAGAAATGGAAGGACTTATTAAAACTTTCATAGAAAACAATTTGACCATCATTGAATTTACTCAAAGGAACAATAATCTGACAGCCGTAGATAAAGTCAAAAGAATCCACGAGCTGTCCTTCCAAGCTTTAGAAGCCAACAAGCTGCTTGAGAAATTACTTCACTCTGATCAAAAGGCAGCAGGCTCACCCGGCTTCAGCTCCGATTACTATGGCGAGCACGAATAATCTGAACAGCTCGCTCCAGATCGAAATCGATTTCTTCAAATTCTTTAATCATCTTTTCTTCTAATCGTCCTATACGAGTAAGGGCTTCGAAAAGATCTTTTTCAGCTTGATTCTCTTTTGCATCCGGGCTTCCCCCGATGTTGATTTTAGGGAGAGTAAGCGTGCCGTTTTGAACAAAAGCAATGATTAACTTTTGAATGAATTCTTTATCCATTTTTCCTCCGTTGAGATATTTAGTAATTCGGCAAATTAATTATCTCGCAGAGGTGACACCCCGGAAAGACGGGGACTTCTTCAGACCATCTTCATAAGCTCCCCAGGCTTTTACCAATTTTTTAGTTCCAATTTTTGCGCTTAGGGGAGCTTTTGAATGTGGTCTTTTTTACATAGTTTTATTGGAGAGAAAAATGATTTTATCTGTGAATGAAAAAAATCAGCTTTTTACAAATGTTATCGATGACATTTTGAAGGAGCGCGGCTCCGCCATTTACCTCACCGACGCGCTGGCTTATGCAGAGCGCGCTGTGGTTTCTGCCCTGCTCAATGGCAAATCCGAGATCACGCTTGATCTTGGTCACGTTGTCCAAACTGCAGAGGCCCAACGGGAAACTAAGGCGCTCTTCAAGGAGTATGCACAGAATTTCATTTCTGATTTGGCCATTGAAGCGATTGATCACGACATGTACCCAGACGTTAAAAATTAAGGCCTTTACAAGTCTCCATGAAAGTCGCTAAACTTATCTTGTCCGCAAAAAACGGACACGGGCTTGGCGGCCCGGTTGATTCTGGCGATCAGTCGCCGTGAGGCGTTTTTTTATGGCTGATTGCAAGGGTGCCCTGAAATAGGGTATCCCTTAAACAAGGGAGTAGCGAAACGCGACCCCCTTTGAATGGTCTCTAATGAGTGAGGCTAAGGGCAGTCGAAAGACTGGCCGTATCCAGAATCACGGTCCGCCAACCCTTAAGCCTTGCTCACCATCTTGGCGGATGGTGCAAGTTCTTAAACTTGATTCTGGAGACATTCAATGTCAAATGCGTTAGCTTTCTCGTTCGAGGACACTTCCCTCACCATCCTCGGCGATATTCTTAATCCTCTCTTCATTGCCAAGCAGGTCTGTACAATCCTCGGTTTTGTAAACAGTAAGGATGCAGTATCGCGCCATGTAGACCCCGAAGACGTTTCAAAAGTTGAAATTCAGACTAACGGCGGAAAGCAGTTAGTCAACTGCGTAAACGAAAGCGGCCTGTACGCCTTGATCTTCGGCTCGAAACTTCCGAAGGCAAAACAATTCAAGCGCTGGGTCACTAACGAGGTTCTTCCGACAATCCGAAAGCAAGGTTGTTATTCAGCTCAGGAGCAAGACAGCACATTAATCTCCAATGAGCAGCAGTACGAACTCTCCAGCCGCGTGATGCGCAAAACTCATGCCCTGTTTGGAAACAAGAACTACAGCTTTGTTTACCGAGCACTCAAGAGGCGCTTCCGCATTCCGCGCTACACCTGCCTCCTGCAAAGAGATTTTGAGGCCGCGCTTGCATTCGTTGACGGCCTGAAAGTTTCGGATTTCAACGTCCCTGATGTAAAGGAGCGAGAAGTTCCTCTACAAAATTACGTCGTTCAGTATCCGAGCTTTACGATTAGTTCTTCGGGTTCTGAGCCGCTTCCGGCTATTCCGGCAATTCCTGTCAACAAGCATTACATCACTGACAACGAGCTCCAGGCGATCAAGTCTTTGATTTACTACTTCGATGACTTGTTCAAGCCGCAAATTCAGTGGGCTTCAAAAGAAGCTTACAGGCAGGGACGCCCTGACGCTTCCCGCTTCTACGATGTTTGGCATGAGCCTCTTTGGTTCATCGGCCGAATGAGACAACTGATCTCGCGTAATTCTTAAATCCCTTCTTCCTTCCCCGCCTGAGCGGTAAACAAACTGAACTCCTTGGAGCTCGGGTGGGGAGCCTTTTGCCTATGGAGGCAATCATGCTGAAAAAACTTTTGACTGCGAAAAATGCAGACAGAGATAACTACTGCCTGCTCCTTGTTGCCATGGCTCTCATTCTCACTATCGCCTATGTTGCATTAGCAGCAGACGACATTCAACGGAGTTTCGGAATATGCATGTAACACCTCGCACATGCCCCGGGCCCGGAGACCTCTGGCAGCCGTCTTGGCAGGAAGAAAAGCGCCAAGCTGAATACGAACGGCTCCTAGAAAAGTTCTTTGAAGAATACATCCCGCGGTATTGCGACAAACACATCAACGAGCTGGCGGAAGCGGGCGAGGATGAAAGACATCCAGAGATCGAGCCTTTGTTCGACGAATTTTTGAAGGAAAACGAATGGCAGTAATTACTGACGCAGAGCGTAAAAAACAGCGCAACCGAGAAGTGAAGCGCGAGTACTACGCAAAAAACAAAGAAAAGAGGGTTGCGCAGAGCAAAGAATGGTATCGCAAAAGACGCGAAGAAGAATTAGCCCTGAGAAACAATAAAACACCAATCCTCCCGCAGACCCCTTTTTCAGCACTATTTACAGATTTTTTTATTGATAGGAATCCGAAAAAATGACTAACGAACAAAGAGCCGCCTGGTTAGAGGGCCGGCGTACAGGAATCGGCGGCTCCGACGTGGCTGCCGTCCTCGGTCTGAATCCTTGGAAGACGCCGCTTGACGTTTGGAATGACAAGCTCGGGATCTCTGAGGACAAGGGAATGTCCGAACCGGCCTATTGGGGAACGGTACTTGAGGATACGGTAGCCCGTGAATTCCAACAACGAACTGGCATGAAGGTTCAAAAAGTCACTCACCAGTTCGTTGATCCAGAATGTGATTGGATGATTGCAAACATTGACCGAGCGATTATCAATCGGGAGATCGCCAAAAAAGTCAGGCCGTTGCTTGATGTCGAGGAAATTGAGCGCTACGCAAATATCACGGGCGTTGAGCGACCTATTAACACTGACATCGCATTTGAGGCAAAAACAGCGAACGCTTTTACTGCTGACCTGTGGGGCCCGAGCCAGGAGCTTGAGATCAGACAAAACAATCTCAGAACAGAGCACGTGATCCCACTTTATTATGAAACGCAAATTCAGTGGTACTGCGGCATCCTGAAGCTCAGAGGAATGTATCTCGCAGTGCTTATCGGAGGTTCTGACTTCCGGATGTACTGGATCGATGCTCGTCCGGATGTGTTTCAAGTGATCAAAGAAAAGTGTTTCCGCTTCTGGAACGAAAACGTTCTGAAGAAGATCCCGCCTGATCCTATCAACATTGACGATGTACTTCAGTTATATGGCAAAAGCAATGGAAAAGCTGTGGAAGCTCAGGGTGAGCTTGCTATTGATTATGGTGAGTATGCACGTATTGCTGGTGAAATTAAGGAGCTTAAAAAGCAGCAGGACGCGCTCAAAACCAAGATTGCAATAAGCATGAAGGACAACGAGATTCTCACGCTTGATGGCAAGAAAGTTCTCACCTACAAAACACAAACATCCAAACGCTTTGATTCGGATTCCTTCCGGGAAGACCACCTGGATGATTACTACGACTACCTCAAGGAATCCTCAACCCGTGTAATGCGCGTCTGCGCGTAACTTTAACTGCCGAGGATTCCTCGGTAGTTCCTATAAAAGGAATTAAATTATGTCTACATCTGACCAACTCGCCGCCGCTGTCGGCGCTCCCTCTGCACCAGTCGCCAAACCAAAGACAAAGGCTCCGGTAATCGTCCAGCAAGTTCTGTCTGACCAGTTCAAAAAGCAACTGGCCTTGGCCGTTCCGAAACACCTGAGCGCTGACCGCATGGCAAGAATTGCCGCGACCGAACTGCGTAAAACTCCAGCCCTCCTCAACACGACCCCGGCCTCCTTCTTGGGTGCCGTGATGCAGTCAGCTCAACTCGGCCTTGAACCCGGTTCTGCCCTCGGTCAAGCCTACCTCGTTCCGTATGGTAATCAGTGCCAGTTAATTCTTGGTTACCGCGGCATGATTGATTTGGCTCGTCGCTCCGGACAAGTTTTGTCTCTCTCTGCGTTCGCGGTCCACGAAGGTGACGATTTTAATTATCAGCTTGGCCTACATCCGGACATTCATCACGTGCCGAGTTGTGAAGCCGATCGAGTTAAAAAACCGATCACCTTTGTCTACGCAGTCGCTAACCTCAAGGGAGGCGGATACCAGTTCGAGGTCATGTCTCGTGCCGAGGTTGAGGCTGTCAAAGCGAAGGCTAAGTCAAAGAATATCTGGAACTCGTATTTTGAACAGATGGCCCTGAAAACTGTCATCCGCCGCCTATTTAAATATCTGCCTGTTTCAATCGAAGCCCTGCAGATTACAAATGTAGACGCCAAGAGAGAAGCCGGGGAAAAGATCGACCCGAACGACGTAATCGATATCAATGCTATTTCTGTTGACGATTTCAAAGATATTCAGGACGCCGAAGTCATCGAAGAACCTCAGGCTCAGGAGGCCACTGCATGAACAAGTTCTCGAATAAAACAATCGAGCAATTAGCCGAACAGTCGACCAAAAGTGAAAACTGCATAGACCTAGACGTTATAACAACTCTCGATGTAGTAAACGACGTAAAGCCACTTGATAGTATTGGTGTTTTTGTCGACACGTACCTAAACTTTAGACCGTTCCTAAGTGATGATGTGTGTGTTTCTTTGATGTTTAGACAAGACCGAATGTTAGAGGGGTGTATTGATCTAGAGATTGATGACGCCGAAAAACTCGGAGAACTTCTTTTATTCCAGTGCAAAGTCGCACGCCGAGCGCAAGAAAAGAAGCGTCAAATGATAGGGAAAAGCGCACCTGAAATATAAAGCGAATTAACCATGAGCCCTGCGAGAGCGGGGCTTCTCTTTTGGAGAAATAAATGTGGAAGATTAAAGATCCGGAATTAAAGCGCAAGATGAATCAGTTCATCTCTGATGAAGGCATTAATCAATTGTGCAAAAAGCAGATGGAGGGGATATCTAAATGCATATTCTTTTTTGAAGATAGTGGCGTTTCTATTCGGATAGACAAAAGTTTTTTTGAAGAATTTCCTGAGTACAACCCAGACGGCTGGAACCCGTTCCCGGAGGTTAATCCTCCGGAGTGCGGAGAGTACCTGGTGACATTTAAAGACGAGGATGAAGATTACGTGCAGCAAAACTATTTCGACATGCAGGGAAGATGGGGAACCGCACATTCTGATGTGATTGCTTTTAGGGCCCTTCCCGCCCCATATCAACCGGAAGAAAATAAATGACAATCTACAAAGAAATGAAATATCAAAAGCGCTTGCCCGAAGCGGAGAAGTTGGCCGAAGGGAAAGTAGGCGTATACAAATGGAAAGTTTTATCTCACTGGACACATCCGTGCGGCTATGTTTCCGTTCCTGAAAATCATCCTTTCTATGGCAAAAATTGTTCCGAAATCGAGGGAGATATTGAAGTTCATGGCGGTCTGACCTTCAGCGGGAAAATGAAAGATTCCGACGATTATTGGTTCGGCTGGGATTATGCGCATGTTGGAGATCGTACTTATATATCAGGACTCCTGTTTGACACAGAAAAAAGCTGGACAACTCAAGAAATTGCCGATGAATGTTTCGACGTAATTAAGCAATTTTGGTACTACATGGAGCATTACATGGATAAAGAAGCATTGCAGAAGTTGGAAGCTGGCCTTGCTTTCCTAGAAAGAATCATTGGTAGAGAAGAGTATGTAAATGACCGGATGCGTTTTGATATTGACCTCCGCGAAAAAGAGTACGAGTTCTGCAAGGCCCTTGATAAAGACCTAGTCGCTGCCCGAGAAGCTCTTTCCTCCGCCGGGAGTACGATCAGAAAGTATTTGAAGGGTACGGAGGAGAAAGAACGTGAGTGATTTCCTATACAAAAAGCAGGATTTGAACAACCTAAAGGCTGCGTTCTCTGACTATATCGACAGTCCAAATATCACAGAGCCTCAATTTTTTCTTGTTGGTCAGGGAGTATTGCGTTTTCTTGAGAATTGGATGGGTAAATGTATTGACTACCACGAAAACGAAACAAAAGAGGAGTCTTTCGTTTACGTTCCAGATGAAGTCCACTTCTACATTCTGGATTTTGTTGAAGATTTAATCCTTGATTTAGAAGAGCGCATCAGGGAAAACAAAGATGACACCTATTGGCGAGAAGAATACGGCGCTTCGCTTGAATATATGCAAGATGCCTACAACCAACTTGAAGCAAAAGAGCCCATTTGATGGGCTTTTTTATTGGAGACAATATGTCCAAAAACGTTCAGACAGGTGATGTCATTTTCAGCGAAGATGGTGAAACCCTTCTTTATGGATGGCTTGACGCAGAAGAAGCGATTGAAGCTCTTGAGGATTTCTTTGATGAAACTATAGAGCTATCGGACATTGAGGACGGGTTGCACGAGTATTGGAAATTTGTCCCGTGTCGCAACAGCCCTGAAGGCTATCCTGGTATGTACTACCCGTGTAAAAAAGAAACAAGTGGTTGTTTTAAGGCCACCCGCATAATTTTTAAATAAAAGGTTATTCAATGAATAAACGACAACTGAAAGTTCTTCTCTCAGCAATACCCAAAAACGATATTCCTTACAAACTCAACTGCCTTTTCGTTG
>OJRI01000514.1_pt1 | contig 28066 bp, 25 predicted proteins | sample 1599151 | NCBI WGS metagenome assembly OJRI01 (sample SAMN03922457, study PRJEB24848) | human gut metagenome | isolation source: stool sample | host: Homo sapiens | place: Germany | collected 2009-11
GTCCCATGCCTATGGCTGGCTGCCATAAATCAAGGGGCAAATATATAGTAACAGGAAATGAGCAATCATGAAAGATCATTTTAAATTTTATCGAGACGAGATACGATACAGCAATAGCCTTTCTATTCCAAGTCATCCTATAACATGCGGGTATTGCGGGCAAAACATTGCCCCGCATATCGGATACTGTTTATATGCTGATACAATTAACAGCAAAAGGGATATGGGATATGTTTATCAGTGTCCGCTCTGCAAAAACCCCATTATCTTCTTTATCGATACTAAGGAAACCATTCCAGGCGCGCCCTATGGTCGAGAGATCAAGAATCTCCCCGACAACATTCAAACACTGTACAACGAATGCCGTACATGCTATGCCAATCAATGCTACACATCAGCCCAAATGATTGCGCGAACGCTGTTGATGCACATCGCCGTTGAGCAGGGCGCAGAAGAGGGATTGCCCTTTGCCCGGTATGTAACCTATTTGGATGAGAAAGGCTATATTCCTCCGAACGGCAAAAAATGGGTGGACTACATTCGCACTTCAGGAAATGTTGCAAATCATGAAATCGTCATCAAAGAAAGAGAAGAGACACAAAAGGTGATCACTTTCCTTTCGACGTTGTTGTTGGTCATTTATGAACTTCCAAATTCTCTGGAGGCGTAAACCATGACACCCGAAGTTAAAAAACGAATCGAACAAATCCGGCAGGGGATTGTGCCGGAGGGATACAAGAAAACAAAGTCCGATATTGTTCCTGTTGACTGGAAGGAATCCTCAATAGGAGAGTATATTTGCGAGTACACCGAAAAAACAACGATACCCAATCAATATCCTGTTTTGACATCCGCACGAACCGGCTTGATGTTACAGACAGATTATTATTCCAATCGGCAAGTAACAACTGAGGATAACGTCGGCTACAATGTCTTGCCCTACGGCTATATAACATTTCGGAGCCGAAGCGATGATGGTCGTTTCCGATTCAATGAAAATCGGATAATCGAGCGCGGCATAATAAGCTATTTCTATCCCGTTTTCTCTTTCAGTGAAGAAGTATGCCACGAATATATGCTGTATCTGCTCAACTTCTCTATCTATCGGAGAATGTATCCGTATGCTGAAGGTACAGCCCAGCAAGTCCTGTCTCTCAAAAAACTTGGTCAACTCAAGTATTCACTTCCCCTCGTTGCAGAGCAAAAGAAGATTGCCGAAATCCTCTCCACGCAGGACAAGGCCATCGAACTGCAAGGGCGCAAAATCGAGGAACTGAAAAGGTTCAAAAAGGGCTGTCTGGAAAAGATGTTCCCGCGGAAAGGGCAAAAGGTTCCTGAAAAGAGATTCCCCGGATTTACGGACGATTGGGAACAGCGGAAGGTGTCAGACTTGGCTGAAAAGACCTATGGAGGAGGTACTCCTACAACATCAAATGAGGCATATTGGAACGGAGATATTCCGTGGATACAGTCCTCTGATGTAGTGGATGGTAAGCTGCTTGGCGTTGAACCAAGAAAGTGGATAACTCAGGGTGGATTAAACAATTCCGCTGCTCAACTCATACCAGAGAACTCAATAGCAATTATTACCCGTGTAGGTGTTGGAAAGCTCGCATTTATGCCGTATTCCTATGCTACAAGCCAAGATTTCCTATCGTTGAGCAAGCTCAATGTAGAACCTTTTTTCGCGGTTTATGCTTGCTATAAAAAGTTGCAATCAGAGCTGAATGCAGTACAAGGAACATCGATTAAAGGCATCACTAAAGATGAGCTGTTAGCAAAGAGCATTATGGTTCCCCGATACGCTGAGCAGCAGCAAATTGGTGCTTTTTTCAAGCAACTCGACAAGCTTATCACCCTTCATCAGCGTAAGCTGGAGGAAATGAAAAGACAGAAAAAAGCCCTGATGCAGCTTCTGCTGACGGGGATTGTGAGGGTAAGGCTATGAATCAAAAGGAAATACAAGAACACCTCACCAAAGAAGCGCTGAAACGCATCGTCGATAACAGCCCGAATTACACAGAGCAGATCAAACAGAATTTGAAAAACATCATCGACGCAGGCAACACACCGGAAGAGATCCTTCAAGCAACATTGCTTTACTTTGCAGCCCTGCATTTGAGCTAAGCGAGGCAGCCCCCTGCCCCGCTATTCCTGCATATAACCCCTTTGCGAAAGGAGGTCTCTCCATGGACAAAGACGCCTATCTGGAAATCAACGCAAGCCAACGCCCCGCCCTTGCGCTGTTTGAGACCATGGGCTACACCTACATCTCCCCGGCGGATTGCGACAAGCAGCGCGGCAGCCGGTATCATGTGCTGCTCCGGGACATCCTGCGCGGTCAGCTCCGCAGGCTCAACCGCTATGTCTATGCGGGCGCGGAAAACGAGTTCTCCGCCGCCAACATCGAGCGCGCCATGGAGGATCTGGACGAACCGCTGACGGACGGCCTCGTGCGCACCAGCGAAAAGATTTACGACGCGCTGCTGCTGGGCAAAAGCTATCCGGAGACCGTCGGCGACGGCAAAATGCTCAGCTTCAATCTCCGCTATATCGACTGGGACAACCCGCAGAACAACGTGTTCCACGTCACGGAGGAGTTCGCCGTGGACAGCCGGGACAGGCAGCACAACGCCCGCCCGGACATCGTGCTGTTCATCAATGGCATTCCCTTTGCCGTCATCGAGTGCAAGGCCCCGCATATCCCCGTGGAAGAGGCCGTCGGGCAGATGATCCGCAACCAGCAGGCGGCGTATATCCCGCAGCTCTTCAAATTTGCGCAGCTCGTCGTGGCGACCAACAAGAACGCCGTCAAATACGCGACAGCCGGCACGCCCAAAAAGTTCTGGAGCGTCTGGAAGGAGCAGAATGACGAATGGCTGCAAACCCGGCTGAAAGCGCTCGTCCCGGATCGAATGCCCACTGAACAGGACAGAAATATCGTCTCCCTGTTCAGCCGCGAGCGCGTGTACGAGCTGATTCGTTACTTCATTCTCTTTGACGCCAACGTGAAAAAAGTCTGCCGCTATCAGCAGTTCTTCGCCGTCCGGGAAATCATGAAGACCATCGCCGAAAACGACGAGCACGGCAACCGCCAGAGCGGCGTCATCTGGCATACGCAGGGCAGCGGCAAGAGCCTGACTATGGTCATGCTGGCGAAGTATATCCTGATGGAGCTGAAGGGCTGCCATCCCCGCGTGGTCATCGTCACGGATCGCAAGGAGCTGGACGCGCAGATTGCCGCCACCTTCGCCCATACCCGGCTGACCCCTGCCAGAGCGACGAGCGGACGTCATCTGGTGGAGCTGGTAAACAGCGCCCGGGCGGACGTCATCACCAGCATCATCAACAAGTTCAATACCGTCGAGCGGCAGGAGATCAAAAATCCCTCCCGCGACATCTTTGTGCTCGTGGACGAAAGCCACCGCTCCAACTACGGCCTCATGGCGACCCGGATGCGCAGCGTATTCCCCAACGCCTGCTACATCGGCTTCACCGGCACGCCGCTGATGAAAAGCGAAAAGAACACCATGGCTCGGTTCGGCAGTCTGATTCACAAGTACACCATCCGGGACGGCGTGGAGGATGGCGCGATTGTCCCCCTGATCTATGAAGGGCGCTTTGTCGAGCAAAAGGTGGACGAAGAAAATATCGACCTCTGGTTTAAGCAAACCACCCGCCGCCTGACGGAGGCGCAGCGGGAGGATCTGCGCAAAAAGTGGAGCAGCATCCGCCGCCTGACCTCCACCGACGCGCGCATCAAGCGCATCGCGCTGGACATCAGCGAGCACTTCAACGAGGGCTACAAGGATACCGGCTTCAAGGCCATGCTCGCGACCAACTACAAGCGCGACGCGATCCGCTATCTGCAGTGCTTTGAGCAGTTCGGCGACCTGAACTGCGCCGTCGTCATCTCGCCGCCCGACATGCGCGAAGGCGTTGACGATGCCGACGAGGGAGCGGACGACCTGGTCGTCTCCTTCTGGAACAAGATGATGCAGCAGTACGGGGATGCCGACCGCTACGAGGAAGCCATAAAGAACAGGTTCTGCGATGGCGAAATCGACATCCTGATCGTGTGCAGCAAGCTGCTCACTGGCTTCGACGCGCCACTTTGCCAGGTGCTTTACATCGACAAGGAGCTCAAGGAGCACGGCCTTTTGCAGGCCATCGCGAGGACAAACCGCCTGCACGAGGGCAAGGACTACGGCCTGATAGTCGATTACCGCGGCCTGATTGAAAAGCTCGACACCGCCATGGACATGTACAGTGGCGCTGGTCTGGAGAACTTCGACGGCGGCGATCTGAAGGGCGTCGTGGTCGATGTGATGTCTGCCATCGGGAATCTCCGCAGCGCCTATACGCAGCTGGTAGAGCTCTTTGCCCCGGTGGGCAGCATCAGCGATGCGGAAGCCGTCGAGGTGTTCCTCGCCGACGACAAGGTGCGTCAGGATTTCTACACCCTGCTTTGCGCTTTTGGCCGGGTGCTGCATCTGGTGCTGAATGCGGAGCAGGCGTACAACGCGCTTGGCAAGGAGGAACGGCAGAAATATCAGGACACGTTCATCTTCTTTTCAAAGGTTCGCCGCAGCGTCAAGCTCCAGTACTGCGACGCCATCGACAACGCCGAGTATGAACCGCTGATGCAGAATCTGCTCGACACGCATCTGTCTGTCGCCGGGCTGAAGAAGATCACAAGCCCCATCGACATTCTGAACAAGGACGACTTTGAAAAGGAGCTTGAGGAGCTGGGCTCGCTGCGGTCAAAAGCTGATGCGATAGCCAGCCGGATGACCCGAAGCATCAGCGAGAAGCGCGACGAGAATCCCGCCTATTATGACAGCTTCTCCAAGCGGATCAGGGATGCCCTTGCACTCTACAAGGAAAAGGTTATCTCCGAAGCCGAATACCTTGCCAAGATGCGCACCATCATGGAGGATTACCACGCCGGCAGGAGCACCGTCAGCTATCCGGAGCGCATCAAGAATAATGTTCACGCACAGGCCTTTTTCGGTGTGCTGACCGCACTCTTTGACGAGGTGGAGGACGAACGGATTACACCCGATTTCGTTGCAGAGGTTTCCGAGGAGATCACAAAAATCGTCGCCTCCCACAGTCAGGTGGACTGGACGAACAACAAGACCATCCACGACCGCATTTCACAGGACATCGACGATCTGTTCTACAAATACGAAAAGGAGCATGGTCTGAAGCTCTCGTTCGATCTCATCGACAAGATCATCGACAATGTCAAGACTGTTGCCCTGCGGAGGTTCTGAGCGATGGACATCACCTGCCAACGAACCATAACCGCCGATGGGCGCGAAATTCTATACAGTCTTGAAAGAAAGCAGGTCAAAAACCTCAATCTGCGGGTGCGGAAGGATGGCAGCGTGTGGGTTTCGGCAGAGCCGGGCATCCTCTGCGAGGAAATCGACGCCTTTGTTGTCAGCAAGGCCCCGTATATTCAAAAGGCCCTTGACCACTTCCATGAGATGGCGCAATACAGGCCTCAGCCGAAGCAGTACGTCAGTGGCGAGGCATTCAACATTCTGGGTCGAGGTCTGCGCCTGCGGGTCACACAGGCCGTAAAGGATTCCATTTCAGCGGACGGCATCTATATTCATTTGGGCGTTCGGGCTCTCTCTGATACAGAAAAGAAGCGGCGTATCGTCAGCAGATTCCTGGATCAGCAGTGCAAAACGGTATTTGGCGACGTGATGGATGCGCTGTATCCGTCGTTTCAAAAATACGGCGTGCAGAAGCCTTCTCTGAGAATCCGGGACATGGAAACGCGCTGGGGCTCCTGTCTGGCGAAGAAAGGAATCATCACACTGAACAAGCGTCTCCTCGAAGCACCAAGGCACTGCATTGAATATGTCGTCATGCACGAGCTTTGCCATCTGGTTCACCCCAACCACTCCAGGCAGTTTTATGCCTTTCTCACGATGCTGATGCCGGACTGGAAGGAACGGAAGCAGTATCTGGACAAGACCGCAGCCTATTGGCTCTGATCAAGCGCCAATGGGCTGCGGCCTTTTGCATATGCTACCTCACGTACAGCCACACATTGTTGTATGCATACTCTCTCGCATCTTCTTCACTGGAGCGCGTAAAGTACTCTCGTTCCGCTTCGGACGATGTGAATTCTTCCCGCCACGCTCTCGCCGCCCGGTAATAATCATTCGTCAAGACCAGTTCACTGTTCCAGTCTATTATCTGCACCACATCATGCTGGAAGCAATGTTTCAGTTCATATTGTCAATGATTATTTTTTAATTACAATACTGGTAAATCCGCTCAGATGCCTGTGAATATCAATGAATCTTTCTATGACAACACATGCCAGATTATTAGGTTATACGGAACCGGAGCTCGCCTTACCCCAAGTTATCAACACCACATTGTCCCCTTACCTGCATTCTGCCAGGTGAAACGCAGTCTTGTCAGGGTTCAGCACCATCAGTTTCCAACTAGCAGTGAATTATAAAGCTCTCATCTCTATTCTCATTTTCTATCACGGAATGGCCTTCCTTTTCCTCGCATGCTCATCTGTTTCTTGAACAGCCTGGACTTCTGCATCATGCTTCTGAACGCCCGGACCTCTTCCTCTGCGATCTTATCCTCCGGGATCTGCATCTGAGCACAAAGCTGTTTCAAAAGCACCGTCGTTTCATCCTTTTGATCAAGTATCGAGTGCATCAGCACCTTGATGCCATCCTGTGCAGGCGTCGTTTCATCTGCCGTAGTGGTGTCTTTGCGATGATTCTCCCGGATGGTTTCAGTGATCTCATCCATATCTTCGTGAATGATATACGAAAAGTAATCCGTCTCATTGATTTGCGCCACCTCAAGCGTGCGCATATAAACATCCATCTCATCAGGCGCATATTCCTTCATGACCTTCTGGCGCGCCACTTCCAGTACCGTGTTCATATCCTGAATCCGCATATCCGCGATGCGATCTACGACGATCTCGATGTCTGCCATCAGCTGGCGGAATCTGGGGTGTGTCATCATTTCACAGAGCAAGCGGTTATTGATCTTCCCGCTGCGCAGCAGCTCCAATACTTCATCACTCAGATGCAGGGACGCCACGTCCACATCTGAGTGATTTTTTTGTTCTGTCAAGCCCAGGAGATAATCGGTGGATACACCATAGAACTTTGCCAGCTTCTGAATGGCGTAGTGATTGATGTCGCCGCAATCCTCGTTCTCATATTTGCCAAGTGCAGACTTCGATAAGCCGGTCTGCTCCGCCAGCTGTTCCAGCGTCAGCTTCTTATCGATCACACGAAGGTCCTTCAGACGCTCGGCCATTGTCAGTTGAACGTACATTTTCCAGCCTCCATAACCAGTTTTAACCCTATCATACCACATTTCCATAAGCGTGGAAAGACAGGGGTTTTTGCGGGTTTTCCATCGTTTCGGACATAGGCCAAAGCATGGGGTTTGTCAGGTATACTGTCTGCGTTCCACAGAACACAGAACCTTGACAACCCATCCCGAAGCCCTTTGCCCTATATACCGCCATGACCTTCCGGTTACCCCCGCGTCCCCCTGGCAAACACCTTCCCCGGAAGCAAGCGCCTCTTCAGGACTGACTGTGAGCCAAACAAGGTTTCTAGTCGGGAACAGGCAAGGGACACCCATACAATAGAATTCCAAATAAGAAGCATAACCTTTACTCTAAAAAACTGAAAGAGAGGTACTTTATGAAACAGCTTAAGAACATGCAAATCATCGGAATTGACAATGGCTACGGCAACCTGAAAACCGCCAGCGGCGTCTTCCCCGCCAGCGTCCTGACCTTCGACCACGAGCCCGTCCCCGCGCAGGACCTGCTGGTTTACGACGGCAAATACCACGTCATCGGCAGCGGACACCGGGAGTTCACCCCAGACAAGGTCAGCAACCCGGATCACTATGTCCTGACCCTCGCCGGCATCGGTCAGGAGCTTTGGAAAAACAGGATGACCAAAGCCTGCGTCTACATCGCCGCCGGTCTGCCCCTGACCTGGGTGGAGTCCCAGCGTGAGAGCTTTCGTGCCTATCTGCTCCAGAACGACCATGTGGATTTCATCTGGCGCGGCATCGAATACCACGTCGATATCGTCGGCGCTGACGTGTACGCACAGGGATTCTCCGCCATCGTGCCCATGCTCAGGCAGTTCAAGGGCGTGAACATGCTCTGCGACATCGGCAACGGCACCATGAACATCATGACCATTCAGGACAGGCGCGCCGTCATGGACCAGTGCTTCACGGAGAAGTACGGCACCTATCAGTGTATGCTCCGGACACGTGAAGCCCTGACGCAGCGCTTTGGGCGCACTGTGCCGGACGCCATCATTGACGAGGCGCTCCGAAACGGCGATGCGAACATCGGGCGCGACTACGTGGACACCATCCGCGAGGTAGCCGCCAACTATTCAGCAGAGATCATGCGCAGGCTGCGCGAGCACGAATACGACCCGCAGACCATGCGCCTGTGGATCGTTGGCGGCGGCGGATGCCTGCTGCGCCACTTCGGCGAGTTTGACCGTGACCGCGTGACCATCATCGACAACATCCATGCCAACGCCGAGGGCTATGAATACCTTGCGGAGCGGCGTCTCAAGCGTGAGGGAGCTGCCGGATGAGACAGGTATTCCGCACCACCCTACGGCTTGATCTGGATAAACCCGCCAGCGCGCAGGCCGCCTCATTGCTGCATCAGCTTCACACAGAGCGCGGCCTGTCCTACAGTGCGCTGATTGTTCCGGCGATTAATGCCTATTACGGCAAGTCGTCCACCGATGAAAGCCTGAGGGAAACAATTCGTTCCATCGTCCGGGAGGAGCTGGCGACTGCGCCCGTTCAGCTTGTGGATTTGCTGCAAGCCCTGAAAACCGCCGTTCCCGTCGAGCATCCCGCATCTCCCTCCGTTCACGATGACGAGCCGGACGAAGATGATCTCGATGATGCGCTGGACAGCTTCGGCTGCTGATGCTCTTTGGTGTTCATGCGCACCGCATTCTTGAATCAATCCTCCTGTCGCCCTACTTCCACGACACCAGAACGCACCATCGCGCACCACCCCCGCAAAGCAGGAAGCCATGCCGTCAAAAGCATGGCTTCCTGTCTTTGAGCCGAGTGCAGGGCGGCAGCGCCTGCCGGGTGTGCAGAGGGCAGCGTCCCTGCCCGGAGTCCAGAGGCGGAGCGCTCTGGCCCACGGCACTTTGCTGGATTCCGCAGGAAGACAGAAAGTGTCATAGTGGGTAGTTACACTTTCGCAGAAAGTGCCTCGCCCCCGTCACCCCGTGCCCCAAACGAACCATCATCACACCCACGAAAGAAAGGAGGTGCTTCCATGGCAAGAAACGATGGCGTGGATCGCACCACTGTGCGCAACCAGCCCCGAACGGAGAGCAACATTGCAGACGCCGAAGCTCACAACGAGCGACAGAAAGCCTGCTACCGGAACGAGGATATCGTCCCCGAACGCAGTCATCTGAACATCCACTTCAAGGAGCCTTCCGGCAGCTATCAGGAGATGTTCCGGCAGATGGAGCAGGACGGCACCATCTCTACCCGGGGTCTCAAGCAGGACGCCGTCCATTATGGCGAGCTGGTTTTCGATGTCAACTCTGCGTATTTCCACAATCACGGCGGCTACGAGTTTGCACAGGCGTTCTACGCCGAGGCATACCGGGCTGCCGTCGATATTGTCGGCGGCGAGCAATACATCCTCTCCGCCGTCATGCACGCTGACGAACGCAACCAGGGCATGAGCAAGGCCCTTGGCTACGACGTATGGCACTATCATCTTCATGTGGTCTATGTGCCCGTCGTCGAAAAGCAAATTCTGTGGTCGAAGCGCTGCAAGGACCCAGCGCTGATCGGCACCGTCAAGGAGATCATCATGCAGGTCAGCCACAGCAAGAAGTGGCAGTCCCAGCCTGTGCTGGACGAATTCGGAGAGCCCATGCGCACGAAAACAGGCAAGATTGTCCTGAAGAAATCCTACAGCATTTTGCAGGATCAGTACCACGACGCCATGTTCGCTGCGGGCTACACCGACGTGGAGCGCGGCGAACGCGGCAGCACGGAAGAACTCCTGACCACCGTGCAGTTCAAGGTCATGAAGGAGCAGGAAGCTCTCGACACCATCATGGCGCAGCAGCAAAGCACGGAGCAGGCTGTTCGTCTGGCGCAGGCAAACCGGGAGGAGGCTGAGCATGAAGTCGAAGCCGCAAAAAGGAAGATAGATGCACTTGCGAAGAGCGACAAAGAGGTCAAAGCATTCGTACAAAGCCTGGGTTCCGCAGACGAGCTTCTGCCTGACACCGGGATGCTGGAAACCGTCAGGAGCTACCGCGAAAACAAGGTTCTCTCGGTTATCAAAAAGCTCGTCCGCAAGCTGAGAGAAGTCTATGCTTTGCTGGTCAACGAGCGCCAGAAGAACAACGATATGCTCAGAGAAACCGCGTACTGGAAGCGAAAAGCAGAACCCAATGAGCTCATGCAGGAGAAGGCTTCCAAACTGGACAGGCTGACCCGGACACTCGGCGCGGATGAAATCGACCGGCTGCTGTCTCAGCGCAGCACCCATGAACATAGCCGATATAAAGCATGGGAAACCAACCGATAACCTGAAAACTCATCTTCAACAATCAATCCCTACAAAACTGGCAGAATACAAGGAAGTGAAACATACGAGAATTTTCGATACCCTCAAAGCCCGCATAACCGTCCCGCAGGCAGCTGCATATTACGGCGTCAGGATCGGGCGAAACGGCATGTGCTGCTGCCCGTTCCATTCGGACAAGACGCCCTCCATGAAGATCAACGAAACTTACTATTATTGCTTCGGCTGTCACGCCACAGGCGACGTGATCGACTTCACTGCCCAACTGTTCGATTTATCTCCCTTCGATGCAGCGCGCAAGCTGGCAACGGATTTCGGCATCGACCCCAACACGCCGGCTTCCGCCGCCGTCGCACTTCCCCGCATCCGGCAGGAAGAATCCCGGCGGGAACGGGAAGGACGCTGCACCTCTGTGTTGATTGAATATGAACAGCTCCTGAAAAGCCGCCAGCAACGATTTGCACCTGTTCATCCATCGGAGGAATGGGACGGCCGCTTCGTATCCGCCAGCCATGCGCTGCCGCAGGTGTCCTACCTGATCGACTGCCTGTACGATGCAGATGCTTCGATGCGCAGGAACACCGCCGACTCTCTGCTTGGCGACGGTACCATCCGCAGCATTGAGCGCTGGAACGCAGCACATAAAGAGGAGGTGGATGCGCATGACAAAGCGTTTGCGGCCTGACCAGTTCCCGCCCTGGTACGACGGGCAGAGCATCAACGAAGCGGCTTTCTGCCGGGAGTTTCTGGCTTCGCACAAGCTGCTCTACACCGAAAACAGCTTCTTCACGCCGGAAGGACGCATGACCGACGAAGCACCGCTCAAGACGGAAATCTACCAGATCATCGAGCCGTATGCGTCCACCAGCGTTCCGAAGAAGATTTCCAATATCATCGAGCTGCTGAAAATCACGGCGCACATTGACGACTTCCCGCCGCAGACCGACCGGATTCACGTGGCGAACGGCACGCTGTTTCTGGATGGCTCGTTCTCCACAGCTAAGGACAGAATCGTGCGCAGCCGTTTTCCGGTGGCCTACAATCCCTCTGCACCCAGCCCAGAAACGTGGCTGGGCTTTCTTCATGGCCTTCTGTATGAAGATGACATTCCCACCCTACAGGAATACATCGGCTACTGCCTGATCCCCAGCAACAAGGGACAGCGCATGATGGTCATCAAGGGCAGCGGTGGCGAGGGCAAATCGCAGATCGGCACCGTTCTGTCCCATCTCTTTGGTTGCAACGCCAAGGACGGCAGCGTGGGCAAGGTGTCCGAAAACCGCTTTGCCCGCGCCGATCTGGAGCACATCCATTTGCTGATCGACGATGACATGCGCATGGAAGCCCTGCATCAGACCAACTACGTCAAGTCGCTGGTCACCGCGCAGGGGCGCATGGATCTGGAAAAGAAGGGCAGGCAAAGCTATCAGGGCTGGATGTTCGCCCGGCTGCTGGCATTCAGCAATGGCGATCTCCAATCCCTCTACGACCGCAGCAACGGCTTCTATCGCCGCCAGCTGATTCTGACCACCAGGGAGCGCCAGCCAGATCGCGTGGATGACCCCGACATCGCGGAGAAAATGTGCCGCGAGCTGGAAGGCATCTTCCTCTGGGCCTTTGAAGGGCTGCAGCGTCTGGTGGCGAATCATTTCCGCTTCACCGAAAGCGCCCGCTCCCGTTCCAACCGGGAAGCGGTTAAACAGGATGCCAACAATGTGCTGCTCTTTATGGAGGCCGGGGACTACATCCGGCTCACGCCCGAAGGGAAGGTTGGCTCGCAGGAGCTTTATGAAATCTACACCGTATGGTGCCGGGAGAACGGCTTCTCGCCGCTCAAGAACCGGAGCTTTTCGGAATTCCTGATTGCCAATCAGAAGAAGTACAGCATCGAGCACTCCAATAACCTGACGAACCTCGTCGGCCGCCGCGTGTGGGGCTTTACCGGCATTAAGCCTGTGCTAAGGCTCCCGCTCAGAACGGCAGACGGATGGCAGCGCGATTGCTCGGATGATAACCCGTTTATTTGAAATTCCCTATAAGTGAGAATTTCCGCGATTCTCTGTGTACATACGTACACACATACAAAGGGATTGTACACATGTACGTATGTACGCAGTGGATTCGCATATCTGCAGGAACAAGAAAGGAACACTGAACCTCTATGCACCCACCACCAATCAACCCTTTATTGGAGGAATCATGGCTTTGCTCAAAAGAACACCTGAACAGAACGCCGCCTTTGAGCGGTGCGTCGGCTTTCTTGCCGAAATGATCGAAAAGTACAGCGGGAAGGTGGAGTTTCCCGTTCTTCCCGCTGACAGCAAAACGAGTTGGGACAGTTTATCCAATCCATCATCTCAAACAAATTCAGAAGAACCCTTGACAAATGATATGGCTGCGTAATAAAATGCAGTTGGGACAAAATACACGAACAGTTACTGCACGATTGACAGGAGGTGCACCATGCTTCAGAATCATCCTGCTCCTGAGAGCCGCACGCTGCCCCAACATATCACCGACGAGCACAACGGCCTGAGCTACACCCTTCACGGCGATTATTACTTTCCGGATCTGGAGCTTCCGGAGCAGCAGCCCATCGGCAAATGGGGCCGGCTGCACCTCCGGCACCTGGAATCGAACCATCCGGGGCATTTCCAAAGGCTTCTGCTCACGGGAGCACTGAATGCCTATCTGCACACTGTCGATGAGCAGGCCAGCGAGCGTTTCGATGTTCTCATGAAGGGATATGCCCAAAGCTGGGGCATCACCGAAGCCCTGAAGGCTGAAGATCCCATAAAGTGGGTCGGGCTCATGAATCTGGCGCGCGCCGAAGCGGAGCACAACGTGATGACCGAAATCATCTGCGCCTGAACCACCTCCCTTCACCGGCTCGTATCCAATCGGGCCGGTGAAGGCTTCCATAAACCGCACGAGGAGGAATTCCCATGTCCAGAGAAAAGCAGACGCCCGCGCCCATCCGTTCCAGCGCGGCGGAGGTGTTGACCTATGTCGCCTCCACGGGCGACCCGCAGGGCAGCATCGAAATACGCTACGAGGACGAAAACATCTGGCTGACGCAAAAGACGATGGCGCAGCTGTATGATGTGAGTGTCAAAACGATCAATTATCACATCAAGAAAATCTTCGATGATTCCGAGCTGTCAGAGGATTCAGTTATCCGAAAATTTCGGATAACTGCCACAGACGGCAAGCCGTACACTGTCCAGCACTATGCCCTGCAGATGATCATCGCGGTCGGCTTCAAGGTCAATTCCGAGCGCGCCGTTCAGTTCCGCAAATGGGTCAATCAGATCGCAACGCAGTACACCATTCGCGGCTGGGTCATGGACGACGAACGGCTCAAGCAGGGCACCTATCTGACCGACAAATACTTTGAGGAACAACTGGAGCGTATCCGGGAGATCCGTGCCAGCGAGCGCAAGTTCTATCAGAAGATCACCGACCTGTATGCCACTGCTATCGACTACGACCGTACTTCCGCCGCCACGAAACGCTTCTATGCCACGGTGCAGAACAAGATGCACTTCGCCGTGCACGGGCACACCGCCGCCGAGCTCATCATGGAGCGCGCCGACCACACGAAGGATCACATGGGCCTGACCACCTGGCAGGACGCGCCGGACGGCAAGATCAAAAAGTCCGACGTGTCCATCGCCAAGAACTACCTCACCGAGGACGAGCTTGGGCAGCTGAACCGCATGGTCACCTCCTATCTGGACTTCGCCGAGAACATGGCCCAGCGCCACATCCCGCTGACCATGCAGGACTGGGAAACCCGCCTGAACCGCTTCATTGAAATGTTCGAATACGGTCTTCTCAGGGATGCGGGTAGGGTGTCTGCAGAAATCGCCCGGCTGCACGCAGAAACCGAATTTGAGAAGTACCGCGTCATTCAGGACCGCGAGTTCCTGTCCGACTACGACAGGTTCCTCCTTGAGCTTGAGGAACACGCCGACGCGGCAAAGGCTGGACCGCAGGAGGAAAAGCCATGAAGCGAATGAAATGCTACATCTACACCCGCGTCTCCACCTCCATGCAGGTGGACGGCTACAGCCTGGACGCGCAGAAGGACAAGCTGCGCAAGTACGCGGAGTTCCAGAACATGCTCGTCGCCGGGGAATACTGCGACGAGGGCAAGTCCGGCAAAAACATCGAGGGCCGCCCGGAGTTCCTGCGCATGCTGCGGGACATCGAATCCGGCAAGGACGGCGTCTCCTTCGTGCTGGTGTTCAAGCTCTCCCGCTTCGGCCGCAACGCCGCGGACGTGCTGACCTCCCTGCAACGGATGCAGGACTTCGGCGTCAACCTCATCTGCGTGGAGGACGGCATCGACTCCTCCAAGGACAGCGGCAAGCTGATGATTTCCGTTCTCTCCGCTGTCGCCGAGATCGAGCGCGAGAATATCCTTGTCCAGACGATGGAGGGTCGCAGGCAGAAGGCCCGCGAGGGCAAATGGAACGGCGGCTTCGCGCCCTACGGCTACAAGCTCGTGGACGGGCACCTGCAGATTGCCGAGGAAGAGGCCGAGGTCATCCGCATCATCTATGACAAGTACATCCACACCACCATGGGCACCGCCAGAATCGCAAACTGGCTCAACGAGCACGGATACAGCAAGGTCTGCCGTCACAACAACAAGCGGGAAGCCTTCACGGGTTCCTTCCTCATCGGCGTGCTTGACAATCCAGTGTACTGCGGCAAGCTGGCGTACGGACGCAGACATAACGAAAAAATCCCCGGCACCCGCAACCAGTACCACATCGTCAAGCAGAAGGACTACGCGCTCTACGACGGCATCCACGAGCCCATCATCTCCGAGGAGGACTGGCAGCTTGCGCAGAAGCAGCGCCAGCAGACCAACAAGCGCCAGCTCAAGACACACAGCCTTGACCACGAGCACGTCCTGTCCGGGCTGCTCAAGTGCCCCATCTGCGGCGGCGGCATGTACGGCAACGTGAACCGCAAGAAGAAGGGCGACGGAACCTATTACCGCGACTACTTCTACTACGCCTGCAAGCACCGCCTGCATGTGGACGGCAAGCGCTGTGACTACCACCACCAGTGGGGCGAGGAAATCATCGACGGCGCGGTGGAGGAGATCATCCACAAGCTGGTCAACACCCCCGCCTTTAAGCAGGGCATCCGGGAGAAGATCGGCGGCAAGCTGGACACCGCCGAGCTCGACACGGAGATGGAGACCCTGCGCAAGCAGCTCCGTCAGCTCACGGGCACCAAGGACAGGCTGGGCGAGCAGATCGACGCGCTCGATTTCGACGACCCACATTACACCCGCAAGGCGCAGGACCTGCAGGAGCGGCAGAACAGGGTCTACGACCAGATCGCCTCCATCGAGGTCAGCATCGCCGAGGTGCAGACCCGCATGGACAACATCCGCCAGCGCCGGATTTCCACCGACAACGTCTATCAATTCCTGCTCTACTTCGACAAGCTGTACGACCAGTTCACCGATCTGGAGAAAAAGACCTTCATGAACAGCTTCATCGAGCGCGTGGAGATTTACCCGGAGCGTCGGAGCGACGGACGCATCATAAAGCGCATCGAATTCCGTTTTCCCGTGTATTTTAACGGCTCGAAAATCACTGAACTTGGTTGGGACGAAACGGATATGTCGGAGAATGTGATGGTATTGGCTAAACTGTAAGCGTACATAAGGATAACGAGAATACAAATATGAGGGAAAAAGCAGTGAACAACGAAATGAAAGCCCACAGCAAATCATTAGCGGAAGCGGCGCAGATGCCGGAAGATTTGCCGATCCCGGAAAAGAGTATCAGGCAGATTGGAAGCGAGCAGAAGAAACGATTGAACGGAAAGTAAAAGTGAAAAATCCTCTTGAAATGGCAGCATAAAAATAAGCAGAGAACGTCGAAAAACGATGGCTCTCTGCTTATTTTGTTATTCCAGCCCTTTCAGCCTCTCCACTGACATCACATGCAGCCCCAGCAGCTCCCTGTCGTTAAAAGAATACAGCTCGATGAGCTTGCCGATCTGCTGATTATAATAGTACAGCTCGCAGGGCGTGTGGAGATTTACGTTCAGTTTCAGGAAAACGAAGTATTCGCTGGAAACGTCGAGGATGCGGATGTCAAACAACGTGTGCTCCAGCGTGGCAATCTGCGCGAAAATGTCGGGCAGGACGGCGGGCGCTTCGAGGGGAGTGCCGTTTCCATCCGTGACGGCGACGGAAACGAGGCGGTTGAGGACTTTGTTCTGCGCACGGTCGATGTAGGCGTCAAAGCATTCGCTGGGGACGTAGTAGACGGTGGCTTCGTCAGCGGTGAAAGGGTCGCAGGAATGGATGCGGCGTTTGCTGGCGAGCAGGTAGTTCACGGGTTCTTCGACGTCGGATGAATCATAATGGCGGGGCGTCTGCACCTGTACCTGCACGAGGGCTTCCGAAAGGTCGAAGTCGTCTTCGTGGAAGGAAAGAAGGTCGCTAACGGCTACAAAAATCAGCCCAAGAAAGAGCAGAAGGATAAGGAAAATAGAAATTCGGTGAGGATTGGACATATACACCTCCGATGAAACAGATTGGCGATATGCTCTATGATAGCATAGATGCTGGGAAAATGCAAATAAACCGAGGTCACGGCCGCCCAAATCGACAGTGACCTCGGTTTCATCTACCCTTACTTCTTAAAATTCTCCCACCGCTCACGGAAATAGTGCGCGGCCATCTTCGGCTTGCGGTCGCGGGTGAAAAGCCCCTTGCGGTTGCCGCCGGCGCGCATCGGGCCTTGCTGCGTGCCGAAATCCGCGAAGTTCCACGGCGTTTCGCCGACGACGAAGGGACGCTCGTCCAGGCAGGCGTTGATGGTCTTGTAGTAATCCACCTGGAATTCCTCGGTGAACATCTCCGTGCCGTGCATCCCCGCGATGGTGTCCGCGCCGTACTCCGAGAGGATGGTGGGCTTGTTGACCGTCGCCCAGTAATCCATCTCCATGCGCATGGCGAAAGCAGCGGCTTCCAAATCGCCGGAAAGGTTGTACCAGCCGTAATAGCGATTGATGCACACAACATCCATCGACGGAATGGTGATGTCGCGCGTGTAGTCGTTCTGGCAGCCGACGAGCGTCACCGGGCGGTTCTGCGGGTCAAGCTGATGCGCCAAGAGGTACAGCGGATGCCAATAGTCGTAGGCGGACTGCGGATGCGCATCCGTGTTCGGCTCGTTGCCCAAGCTCCACAGGACAATGCAGGGGTGATTCTTGTCGCGGGCGATCATGTCCGTCAGCACCTGGGCGTGATAATCGGCGGGCGCCCAGCGATAAGGGTCTTTGCCTCCTTCGCCGATGCCGACGGCGGGCGTTTCGGCAATCACGACGATACCCTCGCGGTCGCACAGGGACAGCATTTCCTCCGAATAGGGATAATGGCTGGTGCGGAAGGCGTTGGCGTGCAGCCAGTGGAAGAGGTTGATGTCCGTCACGTTCAGGCACTGGTCAAGCCCACGCCCGTGGAAGAAGGAATCCTCGTGCTTGCAAGGCCCGTGGAAGTGGAAGGGCTTGCCGTTGATGAGAAAACGGCAGCCATCCACCTTGATTTCGCGGATGCCGAACGGCTGGCTGTACTCATCCTGAGCGAAGCGGACACGCGCGGTGTAGAGGTACGGCACGCCGGGAGCAGGTTCCCAGAGATGCGGATTTGCCACATGCACTTCGCCGGATGCGCCCGTGCCGCTGGCGACGACCTGCCCGTCTGCATCCAGCACATCCAACGTCACGTCACCCTCGCCGTGGGTCGCGACGGTGTAGCGCACTGTGCCATCCATCGACGGAATAAGCGTCACATCGGCAATATAATCCGCCGGGGTGGTGTACAGGCGGACGGGGCGGTTCAGCCCGGCATAGTTAAAGAAGTCGAAATTCGGCAGGTTGATGCCCTGCTCATGCTGGTGTTGTTTGCCCGCCTCGACGGAGGGGATGCCGGGGTTATCCGAGCCGAAGAACGCCGTGCCGCCCTCGTTGCCGACAGGGAGGGTGTGGTGGCTGATGGTGTTGTCCACCTCGACTTCCAGCAGGGCAGTTTGACCGGGGTGGAGGATGTCGGTCACGTCCGCCTCGAAGGGCAGAAAGCCGCCGCGATGGGTGCAGAGCAGCTGACCGTCAAGGAAAACGCGGGCGTTATGAGTGACGGCATCGAAGCGGAGCATCAAGCGCTGACCTTTGAGCAGAGATGGCACGGTGATGCTGCGGCGATACCACGCCAGACCGACATGACGGCGGAATTCGGGGTCAGCGGACTGGTCATTGTAGGACGCGGGAACAGCGATGGACTGCCACGGCGCGTCGGGCTTGAGACGGAAGTCCCATACGCCGGAGAAGTCAAGGATGGTGCGGGATGCGTTGGATTGCGGTGCGAGCATGGGGAAGCCTCCTTTTTTGCTTGGTATTATAGTGGAAGAAAAAATGCTGCTTGATTTTGATAGGACGGGGGGGGGAATCGCGCCTGCGGGCGCGACCAAAGGGCATGAAAACAAACGAAGTTTGCGATCGCCCCTTGGAAACCTTCGGCGCCGCCACTCTTTGAGTTTCGTGTTTCTTGGCTTGTACCGAAAATATATACCGGAGCGTCCAATCCGAACCGTAGGTTCGTGGGCTAAACACGCGGACACTCTATGCCAGTGTCACCAACTGAATCGCGCGGAAGGGTCAAGGGAGGAACTCCCTTGTGGGGTCAAGGGGCAACGCCCCTTGGGTCTTCTTTACCTGAACCTTTCCCTCCCCAGCATTGCGCCGCAGCTTTCGCGGACGATGAGGGAGCATTCCAGCTTGTGGCTGATGGGGGTCGTGTCGCCGCCGTTCAGGGCGTTGATGAGTTCCTCCATCGCGAAACTGCCGCGCTCGGTGGCGCGCAAATCCACCGTCGTCAGCGGCGGATCGAGGTACTGCGTGAAGAAGAGGTTGTCGCAGCCGGTCAGAGCAATGTCCTGCGGGACGCGGAAGCCGCTCTTTTTCAGATGACTGAGGACACCCAAGGCACAGACGTCGTTGATAGCGACGATAGCGGTTGGCAGGGGCTTGTCCGCCAGCTGCGCCAGCATCCGCGCAGCACCGATTTCACCGGACTGCGTGGTGAAGCCAGTGGGGAAAACATACTGCTCCTCCGGCGGCACGCCAAGGCGCGTCATTTCCTGACGGTACATCGTGATGCGCGCATCGGAAAAGCGAGTGTTCAGACGACCGCCGATGAACGCAATCCGCCGATGCCCCAGATTCGTCAGGTGTGTCATCACTTTCCGGACGCCCTCGAAGGAATCCGACGCGATGTTGATGGAGGACATGCCCTCGATTAGCGGCCCGATCGTCACAACGGGCATTGCGTGGTGCAGCCGCTTCAAGTTGTCCAGAATCACCTCCGCTGGGCCGTCTTCCACCAGACCGCCCGTCAGCGCGACACCGTCCGGACGATGCTCCAATAAGCGGCGAATCATCTGGTCGTTCGTGATGGTTCCCGGCGTGTGGCAGAAAACCTCCAGCGCGTAGCCGTGGCGGGTGGCTTCAAGTTCCGCGCCGCGCATCAGCATCGAGCAGTACGGGTTGTCGAAATCGCCGATGACCAGCGCGAGTGTGCCGGTGCGCTTCTCCTGCGCCTGCGGGTGCGAATGCGCGGTGGAGGGCTGATAATGCAGCGCTTCTATTGCTTCCTGCACCTTCTGGCGCGACTTGGCGGAGATGCTGCCGCCGGACATGGCGCGCGAGACAGTGGCAATGGAGACACCCGCGCGCTCCGCCACGTCGTAAATCGTAACTCTACCGTTTTCCATTGGGAAAACCTCCCTCCTGCCCTGCTGACAGGGAAATGCTGTAACCTTTCCATCATGGGCAGAAACCTTTCCTGTTCCGACATCATTATAACACAAAGAGTGAAAGAAAACAAGTCGCTTACAGAAAACAAGTGAAAATATTTTTCAGAAATCATGATGTAAATGGAAAGGAAACAGCCTTTTCAAACATTTTTTCAAAAACCCCTTGACAAGCACTCTCCTAAAATGTATAATAAGGTCACAAAGAAACGTCAAAGGTACAAACTGCCGAGACGATAAATTGTAAGCAGAATTGTAAGCGAAAACGACGTTCTTTCAAAACCGGATCGGACGGGAATGAGCCCGTTCAGATAGAGATTCAAGAGGAGGAACCAAGGCATGAAAAAGTTGTTCTCTCTGGTACTGGCGGTCGCAATGGTGCTGAGCATGGCGTGCTTCGCATCGGCGGAAGAAAATACGACGCTGACCATCGTCGCGTGGGACGTCGGCACGACGCCGTACTATCAGGCGCAGAAGGAAGCCTTTGAAGCAACCCACCCCGGTGTGACCATCGAATACGTTGACGTGGCGTCTCAGGACTGGGACACCAAGGCCGGCACGATGCTTTCCGGCGGCGACACCAGCGACCTGTTCATGGTCAAGCAGAACATCAACATCATGAACTGGGCGCAGCAGGGCTTCGCGGAGCCGCTGACTGACTACATTGCCAAGGACAACTACGATCTGTCCGGCTTCGTGGGCATGGAACCTAACTACGCGCTGGACGGCACGCAGTACGCGCTGCCTTTCCGCTCTGACTTCTGGGTGCTGTTCTACAACAAGACCCTGTTTGACGCGGCGGGCGTGGCTTACCCCACCAATGACATGACGTGGGAGGAATACGCGGCGCTGGCGAAGGAAATGACCGGCAAGGGCAACTGCAAGTATGGCTGCCACTACCACACCTGGCTGTCCGCAATCGTCAACTTCGCGGTGGACGACGGCAAGTTCACGCTGCTGGGCGGCAAGTATGACGAACTGAAGTACTTCTACGACCTCGCGCTGTCCCTGGAAGACGCGGATGCCTGCCGCAAGTACACCGAGCTGACCGCGGCTGGCCTGCACTACTCCGGCGCGTTCCAGACCGGCGACACTGCCATGATGCCCATGGGCTACTGGTACGTCGCGACCCTCATCAACAACATCAAGAATGGTCTGTGCGACTTTGAATGGGGCATCACCGCGCTGCCGCACAAGGAAGATGTGCAGGCGGGTTCCTCCTTCGGCAACCTGACCGGTATCATGATCAACAAGAAGTCTGAACACAAGGATCTGGCTTGGGAATACGTCTCTTGGCTGTGCGGCCCGGAAGGCGCGAAGGTCACCGCTGGCTGCGGCAACCGTCCGGCATGGGTCTCTGAGGAAGTTGCGGAAGTGTTGGCGTCTGTGGATGGCTTCCCGCAGGACGAAAATTCCAAGAAAGCACTGCTGCCCAGCATGGTTTCCATCGAAATCGGCGTGAGCGACAAGCTGGCGGAAATCCAGACCATCCTGAACGAAGAACACACCATGATTATGACGCGCGAAATCTCCGTCGATGAAGGCATCGAGGAAATGAACGAGCGCGTGGCGGAACTGTACGAGTAATCGGCATCCGCAAGCAAATCAAGCATCCATAAGCCAGTGGGCGGGGAGGGCGACCAAAACTCGCTCTTCCCGCCTATTGTCGATTTTTCGGAAAATCAGGCTGAAAGGGGAGTCCAACTATGGCGGAGGTTGCTGCCAAGCAGCGCAAACACAAGATGAGTAGGCTGGAAAAGAAAAATACCCTCATTGCCTACTCGTTTCTCGCACCGAACTTTCTGGGGTTTGCTATCTTCACGCTCGTCCCGGTAGTTTGCGCAATCCTGCTGGCGTTCGTGGAGTGGAACGGTGGCGACATCAGCAATGCTCATTTTGTCGGACTGCAAAATTTCGCGGAAATTTTCAAGGCGGACAAAGTTGCCAGCAAGTGGGCAAACGGCGACTACCTGTACTTCTTCAACCGCGTTGACCTTGGCATTGCGCTGAAGAACACTGTTTTCTATGCGCTGATTAACGTGCCGCTGACACTGGTGTGCGCCATTGCCTTGGCGCTGGCGCTGAACAAGGCAAAGGGCGCGGTTGCGTTCCGCACGATTTTCTTCTTCCCCTATGTTGCCTCCATGGTCGCTATCTGCGTCTGCTGGAACTTCATGCTGATGAAGGATGGCCCGGTCAATCAGATGATTATGGCGCTGGGCATCAACTTCAACAAATCGTGGACAGCGGACTCGACGATGGCGATGTGGGCGATTATCCTCGTCAGCGTGTGGCGCTCGATGGGCTACTACATGGTCATCTACCTCGCTGCGCTGCAAGGCGTCCCGCGCGAACTCTACGAAGCGGCAACGGTGGACGGCGCGAACAAGTGGCAGCAGTTCCGCAATGTGACCCTGCCGCAGATTAAGCCCACGACGTTCTTCTGCACCATCATGCTGGTCATTGGCAGCTTCAAGATTTATGACACGGTCGCCATCATGACCAACGGCGGCCCCGGACGCGCGACGAAGATGCTTGTCACCTACATCTACGACGTGGCGTTCAACAACATCAAGTACGGTCAGGCGAGCGCGATTGCCATGGTGCTGCTTGTTATCGTCCTGATTGTGACCATCATCCAGTTCGCAAACGAGAAGAAATTCGCCAACGACTAAGAAAGGAGGAAGAAAACCATGAGTCAGACGGCTGTTGTTACCCATCAAAAAGCGATTCGCAAGGACAACCCGGTCATGAAGGTGATAGGGCGTGTGCTGTTGTACACGGTGCTGATTGCGATGGCGCTGTTTACGCTGATTCCGTTTGTGTGGATGCTTTCCTCCTCCTTGAAGCTGGATCAGGAAGTCTTCCAGTACCCCATCCGCTGGATTCCGGAAACGTTCCACTGGGAAAACTACCGAGTTATCTGGGAACGCGTGTCGCTGCTGACGTACTTCAAGAACACAGCGATTATCGCGCTGGCAGTGACGTTCCTGCAGACGCTGACGTCCTCTTTTGCGGCGTATGCGTTTGCAAAGCTGCGCTTTAAGGGGCGCGACCTGCTGTTCGTGGCGTATATCGCAACGATTGCTGTGCCGTGGCAGGCGTACATGCTGCCGCAGTTCATCATGATGCGCTCGATGGGGCTGTATGACACGCTGTTGGCGATGATTGTGCTGCAGGCGTTCAGTGCGTTCGGCGTGTTCCTGATGCGCCAGTTCTATCAGGGTATTCCGACGGAACTGTGCGAAGCGGCGCGCATCGACGGGCTGAGCGAATACGGCATCTGGGCGAAAATCATGCTGCCGCTGTCTACTGCCGCGATTGCGACGCTGGTGATTTTCACCTTCGTCGGCACTTGGAACGACTACATGGGCCCGATGATTTACCTGACCCGCGACGAGAACAAGACGATTCAGGTCGGCTTGCGGCGCTTCATTCAGGAGTACACGAGCGACTATCACCTTATCATGGCGGCGTCGCTGGTGTCGCTGCTGCCGGTGTCGGTGGTGTTCCTCTGCTTGCAGAAATACTTCATCGAAGGCATTGCAACGAGCGGCCTGAAGGGGTAAAATAGGAAGGAAAACAAAGGCACCACCGCACAATTCGGCGGCGCGTCTGGCGATGTCTTTTCCGCCATCTGCGGCATGCAAATTTCTCGATTTACCGCCAGTAAACCTTCGAAATTTGCATTTGCATCTGACGAAAAATCCATTCGCCAGCCGACCGCCTCATTTGCACGGTGTTACCCAAAATTCCTGCGAAAACAAAAGGGCAGACGGGCGGAAATTCCCTGTCTGCCCTTTATCAAAAAGGATGGGAAAAAGAGTGGAAAAATACACGCAAGCCATGCGGCAGGCAGCCGACAAGTTCCGCTGGAGCGCAAAATTGGCGGCGGACGCAGGCATCATCCCGTATAAGAGCGAAAACGGTGCTTGGGTTGCATCCCCTTACGACGGCAACAGCTGGTGGACAGGCGGCTTCTGGCCGGGGCTGATGTGGCAGCTGCACTGCGCGACGGGCGATGAACAGTTCCAGACCGAAGCGCGGCGCGTAGAGAAGCTCCTCACGGATGAATTCCGCACGTTCCGCTGCCTAAATCACGACGTTGGCTTCATGTACCTGCTGTCCTGCGGCGCGGATGCAAAGCTGACCGGCGACGAACAGGCGAAAACCGACACGCTTCATGCGGCAAGCCTTCTCATGGGGCGCTTCAACCCCGCGGGGTTCATCCGCGCGTGGAATCACCCTGACCAGCGCGGATTTGCCATCATCGACTGCATGATGAATCTTTCCCTGCTCTGGTGGGCAACCCGCGAGACGGGCGACCCACGATTCGCGAAAGTCGCGCAGATTCACGCGCAGACGACGCTGCGGGAGTTCCTGCGCCCGGATGGATCGGTCAGCCACATCGTCGAGTTTGACTCGGAGACAGGCAAGCGCGTCAAGGAATACGGCGGACAGGGATACTGCCTCGGTTCGCAGTGGAGCCGTGGGCAGGCGTGGGGATTGTACGGCTTTACACTGGCGCACCTTAACGGCGGCAATGCGGAATATCTGGACGCGGCGGAGAAAATCGCGGCGAACTTCATCCGGCATATCCGCCCGGACGGGCTGACCGACTGCGACTTCTGCCAGCCGAAGGATGAGGAGCGCATCGACAATATCGCGGGAGCGGTGGCGGCGTGCGGTCTGCTGGAACTGGCGAAAATCACGGGCAAGGCGGAGTATCGCGCGGCGGCGGTTCGATTGGTGGATGGTCTGCTTGAGCACTGCGTCGACTGGACGCAGAACAGCTGCGGACTGTTGACAAAATGCACTGCAAGTTACCACGACGACGGCGCGGGACGGCACACGAACATCACCTATGGCGATTACTTCCTTGTGGAGGCGCTGGCGAAGCTGACGGGCAGCGACCCAATGCTCTGGCGGTGAAAGGAATAGCATGATTACAATTCTGGTAAAAGCGGCAGACGGGACGATGATTGCCTCAGCACAGAGCGCGGAGGATGCGCGCCTGTGCATCGACCGCGCCTATGAAGATGGCGACACGGTGGAAATCCTTACGGACGAAAAGCATTTGTGCGTGCAAATGGACGTGACACTGCTGCCGGGCGAAGTATATCTGCCGAATGGGCGCATGACATGGCGGGTTCCGGCAGGGGAGCATCGGCTGGCGTATGCGCCCGGCGCGTTTGAGGCGAAACGGCACGTCATTACGGCGCGCCCAATGACGACGGAGGAAATCAATGGGCGGCGCGATATTGCCTGCAATCCGGCGGATCTGCGCGGCGAAACGGACTTCTTCCCCCATATCACCGCGAACGTCGAAACGCGCAACGAGGCGTGCTTCTGCGCGCGCAACGCCATCAACGGGCTGCATTGCAACAATTATCACGGCGAGTGGCCGTTCGGCAGCTGGGGCATCGGCGCGCGGGAAGACGCGTGGTGCTGCATTGACTTCGGGCGCGAGGTGACGGTGGACGCAATGGCACTCATCCTCCGCGCGGATTTTCCGCATGACGCGTATTGGGTCAGCGGACACGTCGTGCTGTCCGATGGCGCGGAAGTCGCGTTCGACCTGCAAAAGACGGGCGAGAGGCAAATCATCCCGCTGGGGAAACACACGGTGCGCTGGATGCGGCTGGAACGGATGCAGAAGAGCAACGACCCGTCGGCATTCCCCGCGCTGACGGAGTGGGAAGTTTACGGATGCGATAAGGAAGGCGAATAAGATGGAAGCAAGAGCGTATTGGCTGCAAACAATGCTGAAAATCGCTGATCCGGTGCTGAAAAACTTGGCGGCGGGGACGCTGAAGCAGAACATGCCGATGGTGTTCCATCCCGACCGGGCGGAGTATATGCACCTCGAAGCGCTCGGACGGACGGTCTGCGGCATTGCGCCGTGGCTGGAACTGGATGGCCTGACGGGCGAAGAAGCGGAGATTCAGGCGGAATACCGTGAGCTGACCCGCAAGGCAATTGCAAACGCGGTAAATCCGGAATCGCCGGACTTCATGAACTTCACCGAAGGGTATGGGCAGGCGCTGGTGGACACGGCGTTCCTGGCGCACGGCATCGTTCGCGCACCGAAGCAGCTGTTTCGCGCGCTGGATGAGCAGACGAAGCGGAATCTGGTGGGTGCCCTGCGTGCGACGCGGAAATTCACCCCGTTTGTGATGAACTGGCTCTTCTTCTCCGCGATGGTGGAGGCGGCACTGCGCGTGATGGGCGAAAGCGACTACGACCTGACGCGCGTGGATTATGCTGTGAACATGTTTGAAAGCTGGTACCTGGGCGATGGCATGTACGGCGACGGCCCGAAATTCCGCTGGGATTACTACAACAGCTTCGTCATTCAGCCGATGTATGTTGATGTGCTGCGGACGTTCGCGGATGTCGGGCGCGGCTATGACGAGCTGCTGAAGCAGGTGGAGCACCGCGCGGGACGGTATGCGGCGGAGCTGGAGAAAAACATCAACGCCGACGGCAGTTATCCGGTCATCGGACGGTCGATTACCTACCGCTTCGGCGCGTTCCAGCTGCTGTCACAGGCAGCGCTGGAAGATTTTCTGCTGAATGAACTGCCGCCGGAGCAGGTTCGGACGGCGCTGACGGCGTGCATCCGCAAGGTGACGGAGCATCCGGCGATGTTCGACGCGCAGGGGTGGCTTCAGCCGGGCGTGTATGGCTGTCAGCCGGACTTGGCGGAGGGGTACATCTGCGTCGGCAGTTTGTATCTATGCCTGACCGTGTTTCTGCCGCTGGGGCTTGCGCCGACGGCGGATTTCTGGTCGAAGCCGGAGATTCCGTGGACAGCGAAGCGGATTTGGAGCGGTGAAAACGTGATGCTTGATCACGCGGTGGATTGATGCGGACGTGCCGGGCGGGAGGGTGACTCCTGCTCGGCACGAGTTGAACGAATAAACCAAAAGGAAATCACCTGAAAGGTTCGCAGATTTCCGAACGATGAGCGCTGAAAATTGTGATTATCGTTCGGAAAATGAAAAAGAAGCAAAAAAACCGCAAAAACCTTCAAAAAACCCCTTGACGGGCGGGCAAAAAAGTAGTATACTGACAAAGCTGGTTGCGCGAGCCGCTGAAAAGCCGCCTGCGAGACTGGTACGAACCTTGAAAACGATACAGAACAATAACAACGCAAACAAGACAGTAATTCCGAATGAGTGAAACTTGGTCGGGGAAACCTGATTGAGGAATAAAGGATTAAACGAAAGAGTTTGATCCTGGCTCAGGACGAACGCTGGCGGCGTGCCTAACACATGCAAGTCGAGCGGAGACAGTGAGTAGCTTGCTATGAGCTGTTTTAGCGGCGGACGGGTGAGTAACGCGTGAGCAACCTTTCCCAGACAGGGGAATAACACACCGAAAGGTGTACTAATACCGCATAAGACCACGGGATCACATGGTTCTGAGGTAAAAGATTTATCGGTTTGGGGTGGGCTCGCGTCCGATTAGGTAGTTGGTGAGGTAACGGCCCACCAAGCCGACGATCGGTAGCCGACCTGAGAGGGTGATCGGCCACATTGGGACTGAGACACGGCCCAAACTCCTACGGGAGGCAGCAGTGGGG
>OJRI01000553.1_pt1 | contig 26319 bp, 17 predicted proteins | sample 1599151 | NCBI WGS metagenome assembly OJRI01 (sample SAMN03922457, study PRJEB24848) | human gut metagenome | isolation source: stool sample | host: Homo sapiens | place: Germany | collected 2009-11
GCTAATCTGCTGGTAGCTTATTTCCAGAAGAAAGATTATGATGTGAAGAAACTGAGAGGTTCTATAAACTATGATTTCTTCAATAAGATGTTGACTCGCGGCAAGGAAAAAGGCGATATGGTGCAAACGGGCAAAGCTTTGATTGAGGCCATCCAACCGCTTCCTTTCTATCGTGTACTGAATGTAAATGCTTTATCTCTGAACAATGCCGGAGCTTATATTTCTCAGGAGTTGGGTTATGCGCTGGCTTGGGGTAATGAATACATGAATCAACTGACAGAGGCCGGTATTCCCGCTGCCATTGTTGCCAAGAAAATCAAGTTCAACTTCGGTATCAGCTCCAATTACTTCCTCGAAATTGCAAAATTCCGTGCCGCACGTCTGCTTTGGGCGAATATCGTAGCTTCTTATAAGCCCGAATGTGTACGTGATTGCGACAATAAAGGTCCTAACGGTGAATGCCGTTGCGCTGCAAAAATGGCGGTTCACGCCGAAACTTCCACATTCAATCTTACTTTGTTTGATGCACATGTGAATCTGCTTCGTACGCAAACCGAAGCGATGAGTGCTGCTTTGGGAGGTGTGGATTCAATGACAGTTACTCCGTTTGACAAGACATACGAGACCCCTGATGAATTCTCCGAGCGTCTGGCACGCAACCAGCAATTGCTGCTGAAGGAAGAATCTCATTTTGATAAAGTGATTGACCCGGCTGCAGGTTCTTATTATATTGAAAACCTGACTGTCTCTATCGCTAAACAGGCCTGGGAGCTCTTCCTGTCTGTCGAAGAAGCCGGTGGTTTCTATGCTGCCTTGAAAGCGGGAACAGTTCAGGCTGCTGTGAACGAAAGCAATAAAGCGCGTCATAAAGCGGTGGCACAGCGTCGTGAAGTATTGTTGGGCACCAACCAATTCCCCAACTTTAATGAAAAAGCGGGTGACAAGAAACCGGTTGAGGCAAAATGTTGTTGTGGCGGTGGCAAAGAACATACTTGCGAGAAAGATGTGGCTACTTTGGTATCCGACCGTGCTGCCAGCGAATTCGAGGCTTTGCGTCTTGAGACGGAAGCGTCCGGCAAACGTCCGAAAGCGTTCATGTTGACTATCGGTAATCTGGCAATGCGTCAGGCACGTGCACAATACTCTTGCAACTTCCTGGCTTGTGCCGGTTATGAAGTGATTGATAATCTGGGCTTCGAAACGGTTGAGGCAGGAATAGAGGCGGCTATGGCTGCTAAGGCGGATATCGTGGTGCTTTGTTCCAGTGATGATGAATATGCGGAATATGCAATTCCCGCTTTCAAAGCTTTGAATGGCCGTGCTATGTTTATCATCGCCGGTAATCCGGAATGTGCCGATACATTGAAAGCCGCAGGTATTGAGTACTTTATCCATGTCCGTGTCAATGTGCTGGATACCTTGAAAGAGTTTAACGCCAAACTATTGAAGTAAGATGAGAAAAGATTTTAAAAACATTGATATATATGCCGCATTTCAGCCTGCTAACGGTGCTGAATGGCAAAAGGCTAACGGTATCTCCGCTGATTGGAAAACACCGGAACACATCGAAGTGAAGCCTGTTTATACAAAAGAAGACCTTCAAGGAATGGAACATCTCGGCTATGCTGCCGGACTTCCTCCGTACCTGCGTGGTCCGTACTCGGTAATGTACACTCTGCGTCCTTGGACGATCCGTCAATACGCCGGATTTTCCACTGCCGAAGAATCAAATGCTTTCTATCGCCGTAACCTGGCTTCCGGTCAGAAGGGGTTGTCGGTTGCATTCGACTTGGCTACGCATCGCGGCTACGACCCCGATCACGAACGTGTGGTAGGTGACGTAGGTAAAGCGGGTGTATCTATCTGTTCTTTGGAAAACATGAAGGTCCTGTTCGATGGTATTCCTTTGAACAAGATGTCCGTATCCATGACAATGAACGGGGCGGTGCTGCCGGTTATGGCATTCTACATCAATGCCGGTCTGGAGCAAGGTGCGAAATTGGAAGAAATGGCTGGTACTATCCAAAATGATATCCTGAAAGAATTCATGGTGCGTAATACCTATATTTATCCGCCTGCATTCTCAATGAAAATTATTTCCGACATCTTTGAGTATACTTCGCAGAAGATGCCTAAGTTCAACTCCATCTCCATTTCCGGTTACCATATGCAGGAAGCAGGTGCTACCGCAGATATTGAGTTGGCTTATACGCTTGCCGACGGTCTCGAATATCTTCGTGCCGGAACTGCCGCCGGTATTGATATCGATGCATTTGCTCCGCGTCTGTCTTTCTTCTGGGCGATTGGGACGAACCATTTCATGGAAATTGCCAAGATGCGTGCCGCGCGTATGTTGTGGGCGAAGATTGTGAAACAGTTTAACCCGAAGAATCCGAAATCATTGGCACTGCGTACCCACTCACAGACTTCCGGTTGGTCATTGACCGAACAGGATCCGTTCAATAACGTAGGACGTACTTGTATCGAAGCTATGGCTGCCGCTTTGGGACATACACAGTCTTTGCATACCAATGCGTTGGATGAGGCTATCGCACTTCCGACGGACTTCTCCGCACGTATTGCCCGTAACACTCAGATCTACATTCAGGAAGAAACATACATTTGCAAGAATGTTGACCCGTGGGGCGGTTCTTATTATGTAGAGACTCTGACGAATGAGTTGGCGCATAAGGCTTGGGAGCATATTCAGGAGATTGAAAAACTGGGTGGCATGGCAAAAGCTATCGAAACAGGTATTCCTAAGATGCGTATCGAAGAGGCCGCTGCACGTACACAAGCTCGTATCGACAGTGGTCAGCAGACGATTGTCGGTGTGAACAAGTATCGTCTGGATAAAGAAGCTCCGATTGATATTCTTGAAATTGATAATACGGCGGTTCGTCTTGAACAGATCGAAAACCTGAAACGTCTGAAAGAGGGACGTAACCAGGCTGAGGTAGATAAAGCGTTGGCGGCTATTACCGAATGTGTGAAGACCGGTAAGGGTAACTTGCTGGAACTGGCAGTGGAGGCAGCGCGCGTCCGTGCCACATTGGGCGAAATTTCATCTGCTTGCGAACAGGTCGTAGGACGTTATAAAGCAATAATTAGAACTATATCAGGCGTGTATTCATCAGAAAGTAAAAACGATAGCGACTTCAAGCGTGCTTGTGAACTGGCCGAGAAGTTTGCGAAGAAAGAGGGGCGTCAACCCCGTATCATGATTGCGAAGATGGGACAGGACGGTCACGACCGTGGTGCCAAAGTGGTAGCGACCGGTTATGCCGACTGCGGTTTTGACGTGGATATGGGACCGTTGTTCCAGACACCTGCGGAAGCTGCACGTGAAGCTGTTGAAAACGATGTTCATGTAGTCGGTGTTTCTTCGTTGGCTGCCGGACATAAGACATTGGTTCCGCAGATTATTGAGGAATTAAAGAAGCTGGGTCGCGAAGATATCGTAGTGATTGCCGGTGGCGTTATTCCTGCACAGGATTATGATTTCTTGTATAAAGCAGGGGTGGCTGCTATCTTCGGTCCGGGTACTCCGGTGGCGAAAGCTGCTTGCCAGATTTTGGAAATCCTGATGGACGAAGAATAAGACAGGACTTTCCTGTTTTTGATTTTATCCCGCCTTTTTAGTTCAAATGAACTGAAAGGCGGGATGTTATTATAAGAAGCAGAATAGATGAGTGAAAAAGTAGAAGACTTGGATGTTCGTTTTGAACGGTTTTACGCGGCTAACTACCCTCGTGTCAAGAACTTTGCAAAGTTGTTGACCAAATCGGAGGAAGATGCGGAAGACATCGCTCAGAATATATTTCTTAAGTTATGGACACGTCCTGAACTTTGGCAGGAGCAAGAAACCATGACGAGCTATCTTTATACCGTTACCCGAAATGAAATCTTCAACCTTTTCAAACATCAGAAGGTGGAACAGGAATACGAAGATAAGATAATGAAAGCGCAGTTGATAGGTGATTTGTGTGATGAAGATACTTCATTGCTCGAAAATCTCTATTATAAAGAAGTGCTCCTCCTCGTCAAGATGACACTCGACCAATTGCCTCCCAAACGCAGGCAAATATTTGAGATGAGCCGGTTTGAAGGTTTGTCTCACAAAGAAATAGCGGAGAAACTGCAAATCCCTCTGCGCACAGTGGAAGACCACATCTACAAAACATTGACCGAACTTCGTAAAGTGTTAATGTTTGTTATTCTCTTCCGGTTCTTTCCGTAGTTTCTCTTTCTGAATGGTGGTAATTATGTAAACGTTTCTTAGAAACAATAAATATCACCTTATGAAGAATTATATTCGTGACGTTATAGACCGTTATATCAAGCATGACTATCCGGCGGAAGTCGACCGGGATTTTCGTGTATGGCTTATAGATGACGAACGTGCCGATGAAAAGGATTCCGAATTGAGTCAGCTTTGGAAAGCTACCGAATCCGCAACTACTCCCAATTATCAACATTCGTTGGAGAGGATGAGAGAACTCACCGGAATAAAGACGAGACAAAAAGTACATACCTTACATACGCGGCTGGTTATCTGGAAGATTGCAGCGGCTTTGCTGATTGCCGTATCCGCTGGCTCTATTTATCTGGCTTTACAGAACAGACAGGCACCGGACTTGTTGCAGGCTTATATACCTACCACCGAGATGCAGAATATTACTTTACCGGACGGCACGCAAGTGATGATCAATTCAGAAAGTACCTTGCTATATCCTCAACAGTTTACGGGAGACAGTCGTTGTGTCTATCTGGTGGGAGAAGCCAACTTCAAGGTGAGACGTGACGAAGCACATCCGTTTATCGTAAAGTCGGCAGATTTCCAAGTCACGGCATTGGGAACGGAATTTAATGTGTCGGCTTATCCCGAAGAGGAAGAGGTAACGGCAACGTTGATTTCGGGAAAAGTTCTGGTAGAGTACAACGGGTTGAAAGAGCAAGAGATACTGAAACCCAACGAACAGTTGGCTTATAATAAACACACCCGCTTGGGTAGTGTGACTTATCCGGATATGCAGGATGTCACAGCCTGGCAACGCGGTGAGATTGTTTTTCGCAGTATGACGATGGAAGAGATCTTCACCCGTCTCGAACGCAAATATCCTTATACATTCGTGTATAGCTTTCACAGCCTGAAAAGTGACCGTTTTAACCTGACTTTCGGGCAGAACGCTTCCATAGAAGAAGTGATGGATATTATTGCCCGTGTGACGGGTAATCTGGATTATAAGATAGTGGGCGACAAATGTTATCTGACGGTGCGTCATAAATAACGTTCCCGCTACCGGACTATTTGAATAACACCGATTATTAACCTTAAAATATACAAGAAGCCTATGCGGAAAAAATATCCGGGAGAAGCTGCAACCTTCCCCCGGATGTGAAATCGAAATTCTTACTATTAGCGTTACACAAACGCTACTAAATTCGAGAATCTAACTTTATCTGTATAAACTAATACTAAGAAGATGCAGCAAATTTATGAATTTATAGCCAATAAGCAGACAATCAGCCGAGTATTTATGCTTTTTTTGTGCTGTCTGCTCCTTTCTATCCCCACTTTTGCTCAAAATAGCAGTGCCCGGATTACGATCCATAAGAAAAACATATCGGTCATTGAGGCGCTGAAAGAAGTGGAAAAGCAGACGAAACTTTCTGTCGGCTACAACGAATCGCAGTTGAAAAATAAACCTTCCATCAGTCTGGCTCTGGAAAAAGCGACATTGGAGAACTCTCTCACCGAAATCCTGAAAGGAACAGGATATACTTATCAGTTGAAAGGCAAATATGTCATCATTGTTCCGCAAGAAAAGAAAGAAGCGGAGCAAGCGTCTGTCAAACGTATCGCAGGGCAAGTGCTGGATGAACAGGGAGAACCGCTCATCGGTGTGAATGTGCTGGTGGAAGGAACGAGCATAGGAGCTATCACCGATATGGACGGAAACTTCTCGCTGGAAGCTCCGGTAGGCAGTACGTTGAGTATTTCTTACGTGGGCTATACTCCGAAGACATTGAAAGTGGGTGGAGCGAACAAGTACAGCGTGCAACTCGCTTCGGATACGAAACTATTGAATGAAGTCGTAGTGACAGCATTGGGTATCAAGCGTGAGCAAAAGGCATTGAGTTACAATGTGCAGCAGGTGAAATCCGACGAACTGACTCAAATTAAAGACGCCAACTTTGTAAACAGCCTGAATGGTAAAGTAGCGGGTGTTACTATCAATACTAGTTCTTCCGGTGTGGGAGGAGCAAGCAGGGTAGTGATGCGTGGTACGAAGTCCATCGAGCAGAGCAGCAATGCTTTGTATGTCATCGACGGTATTCCGATGTACAATTTCGGAGGCGGAGGCGATACGGAATTTGGTTCAAAAGGAGCTACCGAAGCCATTGCCGACATCAACCCCGAAGACATCGAAAGTATCTCCGTACTGACGGGAGCTGCCGCAGCTGCCATGTATGGTAGTAATGCCGCCAATGGAGCGATTGTGATTACCACTAAAAAGGGACACGTAGGGAAATTGCAGGTCGGTGTCTCCAGTGGCATTGAATGGTTGAAGCCTTTCAAAATGCCGGATTTTCAAGGACGCTACGGAACCGGGAGCAACGGCAAAGCCGGTAATTCAAGTATTTATAGCTGGGGACCGAAGTTGAATTCGGCCGCACAGACCGGATATGAACCGAGTGATTTCTTCGATACCGGCGCGGTGTATTCCAATTCTGTGACTTTATCTACGGGAACGGACAAGAATCAGACTTTCTTTTCGGTAGCTACTGTCAATTCAGCAGGTATGGTACCCAACAATAGGTATAATCGGTATAACTTTACTTTCCGCAATACGACAAGTTTTCTGAATGATAAAATGAAACTGGATGTCAGTGCCAGCTACATCCTTCAGAACGACCGGAATATGACCAATCAGGGACAGTATTCCAATCCGTTGGTTTCTGCCTATCTTTTTCCTCGTGGAGATGATTTCTCTGTAATCAAGAACTTCGAGCGTTGGGATGAGGCGCGCAAGATCAGTGTGCAGTTTTGGCCGCAGGGTGAGGGGGATTTACGTATGCAGAACCCTTATTGGATAGCTTACCGCAATCTTCGTCTCAATAATAAGAAGCGTTATATGGCTTCGGCAGGTTTGAGTTATCAGATTCTGGACTGGTTGAATGTGGCAGGCCGTGTCCGCATCGACAATACCCACAGCGAGTATGAAGGCAAGCTGTATGCAAGCACTAGTACGACACTGACCGATGGTAGCACGCAAGGGCATTATACGGTGAACAACGGACAGAATTCGCAGACATACGCCGATGTGTTGATAAATATCAACAAACGTATTCAGGACTTTACGATTGTTGCCAATATCGGAGCCAGTTATAGTGGTATCACCAGCAAAGAGCTGGGATATGCGGGGCCGATACGTGAAACGGGAATTCCCAATCTTTTCAATGTATACGATTTGGATAATGCCAAGAAGCGTGCCACACAGACCGGTTGGCGTGAAGCGACGGAATCTATCTTTGCCAGTGCGGAGATTGGTTGGAAGAGTATGCTTTACCTCACTTTGACGGGACGTAACGACTGGGCTTCGCAGTTGACACATTCTCCGCAGGCTTCCTTCTTCTATCCGTCAGTCGGCTTGTCGGCCGTCATTTCGGAGATGGTAAAAATGCCGGAATGGGTGGATTATCTGAAAGTGCGCGGTTCGTTCAGTTCCGTAGGTAATCCCTATCCCCGTTTCCTTACTTATCCTACCTACTCGTATGATGCGACTAACATGGACTGGAAATCTCAAAAGAACTTCCCTATCGGCAAACTGTACCCCGAACGTACCGATTCTTGGGAAATCGGTCTGGACGCTGCGCTTTTCAAAGATTTCAAGTTGAGCGGTTCGTTCTATTATGCCAATACGTACAACCAGACGTTCGATCCCGAACTTCCCGTATCCGCGCGTTACGACAAACTCTATGTGCAGACCGGATATGTACGTAATTACGGTTTTGAAGCCATGTTGGCTTATAATCATCGCTGGGGAGATTTTGGTTGGGATACCAGCTTTACTTATTCTACCAATAAGAATGAGATTGTAGAGTTGGTGCGCAATTATGTGCATCCGGAAACAGGAGTCATCTACAACGTTGACAAACTGGAACTGAAAACCAATGAAGGACGTGGTTTCGGTAAAGCGAAGTTTATTCTGAAAGAAGGTGGCACATTGGGTGATCTTTATACACATGCCGACTTAAAACGTGACATTAACGGCAATGTGCTGATTGATGATGACGGCAATGTGACGGCTGTTGATAACGCAGGTGACATTAAGTTGGGAAGTGTGCTTCCGAAGGCCAATCTTGCCTGGAACAATAGCTTCACTTATAAGGGAATCAATGCCGGATTCTTGGTTACTGCCCGTTTGGGAGGTATCGTTTACTCCGCTACCCAAGCTTATCTCGATCTGTACGGAGTGTCCGAGACATCGGCTGCCGCACGTGATGCGGGCGGTGTATGGGTAAATGACCGTAGTCAGGTGAACCCGCAGAGTTTCTATTCCGTAGTGGCTTCGCAGAGCGGACTTCCTACCTATTATACATACAGCGCGACGAACGTACGCCTGCAGGAAGCGCATATCGGTTATACCATTCCCCGCCGCTGGCTGGGCAATGTGTGCGACATTAACGTTTCACTTGTGGGACGCAACCTGTGGATGATCTATTGCAAGGCTCCTTTCGACCCGGAAGCGGTGGCTACTACCAACAACTATTATCAGGGAATCGACTACTTCATGATGCCGAGTACCCGGAACATAGGATTCAACGTTAAGATTAACTTCTAAATATATATGATGAACATGAAACGAATATATTACCTTCAGAGAATCATTCTTTCGGTGCTCTTGCTGTTACCCTTGTCCGGTTGTTTCGACAGTGACATCAACCGCAAGATGTACGAAGCGGATGATGACGAAATGCAACGCGAAAATCATATCGTCGGTGCGACGTTGAGAGTGATGCAAGGGCTTGTCAGCCCGACGCGCGAGCATTTGTACCAGTTTATGGATGCCATGGCGGGCGGTGCCTACGGAGGCTATATGGAAGGTATCGTAGATACATGGGTAATGAAGTTCTCTACATTCAACCCCGAACAGGGATGGCTGAAATCCCCGTTTGCCGACCCTATCACCGACCTTTATCCCCAATACCTCAAGATGTTGAGCGTGACGGATGATCCGGTAGCTTTGGCTTTGGGGAAAATCCTGCGCGTCTGCGTCATGCACCGTGTGACGGATATTTACGGGCCTATCCCTTACTCGCAGATGTTGAGTAATGACAATCTGGGAGAGAACCTGTCCGTTCCGTACGATTCGCAGGAACAGGTCTATACACAGATGCTGAAAGAGCTGGAAGAGGCCGACAAGGTGTTGGAAGAGAATAAAGACCTTTCTTCCGAAGCGTTCCGCAAGTTGGAGGACTTGTATTACGGCAACATCTCCAAATGGCGCAAATTCCTCCATTCCATGCAGCTTCGCATAGCCATGCGCATGAGTTATGTGAATCCGACGGAAGCGCAGCGTATCGCCCAGAATGCCGTAGCGGCAGGAGTGATCGAGGCGAATGAAGATAATGCTATGCTCCATGTAGCCGAGAACCGTTCCGAACTGTTGTTCAACAACTGGAACGATTACCGCATCAGTGCCGATTTGGTTTCCGTCATGAAAGGATACGAAGACCCCCGTCTGGACGCAATGTTCGTGAAAGGGACCAATGTAGTGGAAGTGGATGGCGAACAAAAGGAAGTGAATGATTTTTATGGGGTGCGTATCGGTATCTTCACCGAGAAGAAGGACGACATGATTAATTTGTATTCCAAACAAATCATCAGCAGCACCGATCCTTACCTTTGGATGAATGCCGCAGAAGTGACCTTCCTCCGTGCCGAAGGCGCATTGCGTGGCTGGGACATGGGCGGCGAGCCGCAGGCGTTGTATGAAAAAGCCATCGCTCTCTCGTTCGAGGAGCGCGGGGCTACGGGAGCCGATAAATATGTGAAGGATGCAGAAAAGAAGCCGGTGAAGTACGTAGACCCGATGGGCGCTTATAGTGCGGATGCAGTGAGCGAGATTACGATTGCTTGGGAACAGGGGTCTGGAAAGGAAATCTTCGAGAGGAATCTGGAACGCATCATCACGCAGAAATGGATTGCCATCTTCCCGTTAGGTCTGGAAGCATGGGCGGAACATCGTCGTACCGGTTATCCGAGATTGCTTCCTGCCGTAGAGAACAAAGATCCTAATAACAGTGTGGATATCGCCATCGGTCCCCGCCGCCTGCCTTATCCGGCAGACGAATACAACTCCAACGCTGCCAATATAGCCAAAGCCGTACAGATGTTGGGTGGTGCCGACGCTGCGGGCACTCCTCTTTGGTGGGACGCGAAAGACCATTCGGTTGAGAATAACTAATAGCTCTTTACAAGAACCTTTTTTAATCCATAAGATTATGAAATATAAATCAATATTCAATGTATGTCTGCTGACCGCTTTCCTGTTGACTGCGACCACTTCCTGTGACGATTGGACGGAAATGGAGATTCATGAGACGGATGTCAACGGAGCAAAGGAGCAGAACCCGGAACAATATTCTGTTTATACGCAGAACATTCGGGCTTATAAAGCAACGAAGCATGCTGTGGTTTATGCCCGGCTTGACAATGCTCCGGACAAGGCTACCAGTGAAAAGTTTTTTCTCCGTTCCTTGCCGGACAGTATTGATATCGTATCCATGCGCAATGCCGACCGCCTGACTGATTTTGACCGGGAAGACATGGCGATGGTACGTGCCGATTACGGAACGAGAGTGCTTTATTATGTGGATTGCACGCCGGGAGACAAACAGAATGCCGCTATCGCCTCTGCTGCCGAAGCCGTACGGGCGGGAACGTTTGACGGCATTACGCTTGCCTCTTCCGTTCCGGTAGATGCGGCAACGTTGCAATCGCTGGCTGATGCATTGGGACAGACACCGTGCTTACTTATTTTTGAGGGAACTCCTTCCCTGTTGCCGGAAGCGCAACGCGGTCTTTTCAGTTATTTCGTATTGGATATTTCGGCTGCTTCCGACGAATATGACATAGAGACGGAAGTCCGTCTGGCTACCGGTTACGGTAATACTGCCGCCGGACATCTGTTGCTGGCTGTAACTCCCGAAGGTACATTGACCGATTATAACGGAGTGACACGTTCTGCCATTGCCGGGGCCGCTTACAGTGCTCTCAACATGGAGACACCGTTGGGAGGCATTGCCATTTACAATATCTCGGACGATTATTACGATGCTGATATTATTTATAAACAGACTCGCGGAGGCATTCAATTTTTGAATCCCGCTTCGGTTCATTAAACTAAGTAAGCTATGAGAATACATAAACTTTATCAGTGCCTCGCAGCCGCAACCCTCTTGTTTTTGCCGGTTGCCTGCGACAATACGGATTACAGCGAAAAATCACCGTTTGACAATTCGGCATACTTGAATGTAGCTGCTACTAAAAATGCGGAAACTTTCACGTTTAACCGGAAAGTGACAAGCCAGACGAAAACGTTTACAGTGAAATTGTCTTATCCTTCAGGGGATGATGTGAAGGTGAACTTAAAGGTAGACCCTTCATTGGTCGGTACATATAACGCAAAGAACGACACGCATTATGAAATGCTGCCTGCCGAACATTATCAGTTGTCACAGGAGTCCGTAACAATTCCTGCCGGAAAGATAACATCCGACGAAGTCGGTATCAAATTCTTGAAACTCGACGAGCTGGAGATTGACGCTACTTACCTCTGTCCGCTTTCCATTAGTGGGGCCGAAGGAGTGGGAATAATGGACGGCTCACGTACCATGTATTATCTGGTGCGTCGCTCCAGTGCCATAACCACGGCAATAAACTTGAAGAATGTCTACGTCACCGTTCCGGGATTTGATAAGGGCAGTCCGACAGCTGATGTTGTGAATAACTTGAGTGCCGTGACGATGGAAGCGATTATACGGGTGAATAGCTTCCAACCGGAAATATCCTCTATTATGGGGATTGAGATGTATCTCCAGATGCGTATCGGTGATGCTAACTTTCCGAACCAGCAGTTACAGGTGCAGACCACGTACGGGAAATTTCCCGATGCCAGTAAACAAAAGCTGTTGTTGGCGGGTGAGTGGTATCACGTTGCGTTGACATGGGATTTGGCTACTGCTACTATCGCTTATTATGTGAACGGGCAGTTGCAGAGTATCAGTACCAGTCATGGTAAAAGTGACCTGACTAGCATCAGTTTGGGTGATAAAGTGCCTGATGATGAATTTGGAAATGGTGGAGATCACAATTTCTATTTCGGACGATCTTATACCTTGTCTCATGATTTGAGCCGCCAATTTGACGGTGAAATCTGTGAAGCCCGTATTTGGAGTGTAGCCCGTACGCAAGAACAGATTTATCAGAATATGTATGATATCCCTAATCCGGCTGACGAGCCTGCTTTGTGTGCTTATTGGAAGTTTAATGAAGGAACCGGCTTGGAAGTAGTAGACCGTACAGGGCATGGGAACAATGCGAAAGTAGTTCCTTATTGGAAAACGGTCGATCATGTGGAAGCTTATAGTAAGACGGATGCGGAACTTTGGCCGAGTGGCATTGAGGTGCCGAAGGTGAATCAGGAATAAGGGATTACAGATAACTATTAAAAATGTATATGATTATGAAACGAATAATACGAAATATCTCTTCGTGCGTGTTATTGGCACTGGTGATGGGAGCTTGCGAAGAAGATGCGGCATTGGTGTCTCCGAACGTAGCACATGACAAGTCTACAGTATCACCGGAGGAAGTTGGGGAAACTGCTTTCCTGCAAAGTGCTTCAGAATCGGGAAATAAATTTATTTTTCTTGATTTTGTAGAACAGGGAAGTGATGAACTATATATAGAATTGGTGGAGCCGGCAGAGCGGGATATGACATTCACAATTGGTATAAATACTTTGCTAACTTATCAGGATATACCATCGATTACAGAGCAATTTTATAAAGTGGGAGCAGGTTTTGTGGAAGATTGGGAGAATAAATTTACGATAACTAATGGAGGAAAGGTGACGGTAGCGGCAGGTGAACGAAAATCGACACGGATAAGTTTTACTGTGTCAAATATGGAGCTTATTGGTTCTTATTATTTATTGCCATTGTTGGCGACGGATGAAGATGGTAATCAGTACAAGCTTTTCTATTATATCTGCCAAGTGGAAATGGAACGTCAGGACAGGTCGAATAAACCGTATACAGTGGTGGCGTATATTGATACTGAAATGATGAATCCTTTGATTGCTGACCAATATACTTCTAAATTGCAGTATATGAAATCCCGTCGGGATAGAAAAACTATTTACGAAAACGTCCCGGTATTTGATATAGTGAATTTACGAAAAGCTTTGTTGAAATACGATGAGTCTTCCCGTAGAGCGGTTTTGAAGTTTACGCCTGATATAGAACATGTGTTGAAAAACTACGCTCAATATATTCAACCATTGAAGCGGAGTGGTATAAAAGTCTGTCTTTCCATCGAAGGTGGAGGAACAGGCATAGGTTTTGCCAATTTAACAGATGTGCAAATTGCTGATTTTGTAGCACAAATCCAAGTGGCTGTGAAGATGTATCAATTGGATGGCATCCATTTGCGTGATGAAGGTGCCGGATATGACAAGACTGGAGCACCGGAGTTAGATGAAACTTCTTATCCAAAATTAGTCAAGGCACTGCGTGAAGCGATGCCGGACATCATGTTGACTCTTGCAGATGATGGAGGAACTACGGCAATGATGGACAAAGAACAGGGTGGCATTGTAGTAGGCGATTACATTGATTTGGCGTGGAATGTTGTGTGGGATACTGCGGTTAATCCTTGGGCAAGCGGGTCGGAACGCAAACCTATAGCGGGAGTAACGAAAGAACGTTATGGGGGCATTTCTTTTTATATAAAGCCACGAATGACAAATGAAGAAGGTTTGTTCTTTGAGAATCTGCAGGATGAATCCCGTATAATCGCCCTGAATGAGGGACTTGGAAAAGTAGCTGTTGCAGAGAATATTCCTTATAGAGACTATATACAGGAAGTTGCAAATGTTATGGGAATTATGGGTCTTTTAAGCTGTTTTCATGATACTAACAATGGAGAATATCCTCGATATAACGTGGATGTAACAGAGACGTTGGCAGCGTCATATTATTTTGCTTTCCGAAAAGATTGGTAAATTGAAAAGTGCTCTCTATTGATGTAATAGCTGTTTGTAAGAATCCGGGATTGTGGGAGATAGCTCGTATAGTTGGTTTACTGATTTACATATATCACACAAAGCGAATGGGTATTATCAGTATCGTAAAAGCTGCTCATAGAAGTAATTGTATTTATTTGAATGATAACTAATTAATAAGAAAAATAATGAAGAATGTATTGAAAATCTGGTTAGTCGACAACACTGTAACCGTCGACAACAAAGACGATAAGATCGGTCAGCTCGAATTGTCCGGTAATCTTTCGTTGCAGGATATACTCGATGAGATGCACAAGGAGGACACCGGGCTCCGTCCCGAAACCATCGAGCACGTCGTGAAGCTCTACAACCGTGTGGTAGGCGACCTCATCCTTAGCGGATATAGTGTCAACACCGGTCTTTACCACGCCGTAGCGCAACTCCGCGGTGTTATCGATGGCGGAAAATGGAATCCCGAAAAGAACTCCGTCTACGTCTCTTTCACCCAAGATAAAGAGCTGCGTGAAGCTATCGCCCAAACCTCTGTCAGCATTCTGGGCGAACGCCAAAGCGTGATGTACGTTGCCGGATTCTCGCCTGCCACCGCCATCGCCGGTCGTCCGTTCACGGTCAACGGCCGTATGCTGAAAATCGCAGGTACGGATTCTTCTGTCGGCATCACCATCACCGACAGCAAAGAACAAACCACGCCTGTCGATCTCAATATGCTGGCTGTCAACAATCCGTCACAACTCACATTCATCGTTCCTGCCGGGCTGGCGGATGGCGAATACACTCTCACCATCACGACGCAATATGCAGGCAGCACGCTCCTGAAAACGCCACGCACTGCTATCGCTACTTTCTACGTTGGTACGAAACCCGAAACAGGAGGCGGCTCCGGTGGTGAAGGCGGTGGAGGAGGAGAGGCTCCCGATCCTTCGGAATAAAATGTTCTTAGCCGGGGGTGAAACTTTGCCCCGGCTTATGCAGAGAGGCTGCACAGCTCTACGCACGCATCATGTATAGAGTTGTGCAGCCTTCGTGTATAGGGCTATACATGATAAGTGCATAACTTTGATCTTTTTCGCATAATCTTTTTTATAGTACTAATTTATTAGTACTTTTGTCTCTACCGAAAGAAAAGATTAACGATTATGGCAAGAATAACGATTCCATACGCAGTGGCCGACTTCGCAGACATGCGCGAACGTGGCTTTTATTATGTCGATAAGACACATTACATTCCGGGGCTTGAAGACTATAATGCTCCTGTTTTTCTCCGTCCCTGCCGTTTCGGGAAAAGTCTGCTTATCTCCACGCTGGCTCACTACTACGACCGTACAAAGGCGAATCGTTTTGAAGAACTCTTCGGTGGCACTTGGATTGGCGAACATCCTACGAAAGAGCATAATCAATATATGGTGATTCGTTATGACTTCTCAGCTATGGTGATGGCGAATGATATGGAAGGACTGGCACAGAACTTTAATAAACTCAACTGTATACCAGTAGAGGTAACGTTAGAACACAACCGTGACCTGTTTGGGGATTTTCAGTTTACAACTAGGGGAAATGCTGCGCAGATGTTGGAGGAACTTTTGGGTTATGCCAGTTCACGTGGATTGCCTAAAGTATATATATTGATTGACGAATACGATAACTTCACCAACCAACTGCTTACTTCCTATAACGATCCGCTTTATGAAAAGGTAACCACCAGCGACAGTTTCCTTCGTACCTTTTTTAAAGTGATTAAAAAAGGCATAGGCGAAGGTACTATCCGTACCTGTTTCTGCACAGGTGTATTGCCTGTCACCATGGACGATTTGACTAGCGGTTACAACATTGCGGAAATTCTTACCTTGGAACCGTCTTTCCTCAATATGCTCGGTTTCACCTATGAAGAAACGAAGACATACCTGCGTTATGTACTTGATAAATATACTCCCGGTGCAAGCGAAGAACGTTTCGAGGAAATCTGGCAGCTGATTGTGAGCAACTATGACGGTTACCGTTTCAGCCCCGTCGGCGAACGTCTTTTTAACTCCACTATTCTAACTTATTTCCTTAAGAAATTTGCCGCTAATGCCGGAAGCATTCCGCCCGAACTGATCGATGAGAACCTGCGTACGGACATCAACTGGATTCGCCGCTTAACTCTTTCGCTTACTAATGCCAAAGAGATGCTCGATGCCCTGGTGATAGACGACGAACTGTCCTACAACGTCAGCGATTTATCCAGTAAGTTCAACAAGAAGAAGTTCTTCGAGAAAGAATTCTATCCCGTCAGCCTGTTCTACTTAGGTATGACTACCCTGAAGAGTGCATACCGCATGGTGCTCCCCAACATGACCATGCGCAGCATCTACATGGATTATTACAACCAACTGAACAAGATCGAAGGTAACGCCAGTCGCTACGTCCCGGTTTATGAACTTTATGATTCCAACCGTAGTTTTGAACCCCTTGTGCAGAACTATTTCGAGCAATATCTGGGACAATTCCCCGCACAGGTTTTCGATAAGATCAACGAGAACTTTATCCGTTGTTCTTTCTACGAGCTTGTCTCCCGCTATTTGAGCCATTGTTACACTTTTGCCATCGAACAGAATAACTCCGTCGGTCGTTCGGATTTTGAAATGACCGGCATCCCCGGCACGGATTATTACACGGACGACCGCGTGGTGGAATTCAAATACTATCGTTCCAAAGATGCCGACCGTATGCTTGCGCTCACCGAACCGCTGGCAGAACACGTAGAGCAAGTGAAGGGCTATGCCGCAGATACGAAAAAGAAGTTTCCCAATTACAATGTCCGTTCGTACGTGGTATATATCTGTGCCAATAAAGGATGGAAGTGCTGGGAGGTATAATCACTTTTTCCCGGCTTCATGCCGTCTGTGAGAAATATTCGTGTAACTTTGTAGGCTGATAGTATAAAAACAAGAAGGAAAAGAATGATAGTTTGCATAGCTGAAAAGCCGTCTGTTGCACGTGATATAGCCGAAGTACTCGGCGCTCATACCAGAAAAGAAGGATATATAGAAGGAAACGGATACCAGGTGACCTGGACGTTCGGACATCTTTGCACCCTGAAGGAGCCGCATGAATATACTCCTAATTGGAAGTCGTGGAGCTTAGGTAGCTTACCGATGATCCCTCCGCGTTTCGGTATCAAACTGATTGGGCATGATCCGGGCATTGAGAAACAATTTCATATCATAGAGCAATTGATGCAAAATGCAGATGAGATTATCAACTGCGGTGATGCCGGACAGGAAGGAGAATTGATTCAGCGTTGGGTGATGCAGAAAGCAGGCGCCCGTTGTCCGGTGAAGCGTTTGTGGATTTCGTCTTTGACGGAAGAAGCTATTCGTGACGGATTTGCAAAGCTAAAGGATCAGGCAGATTTTCAGTCACTGTATGAAGCGGGACTTTCGCGGGCTATCGGAGACTGGTTGCTTGGTATGAATGCCACTCGTCTTTATACAATAAAATACGGTCAGAATAAACAGGTACTTTCTATCGGTCGGGTGCAAACACCTACCTTAGCGTTGATTGTTAACCGACAGTTGGAGATAGCCAACTTCCAGCCCAAGCAATATTGGGAATTGAAAACGAACTACCGGGATACAACCTTTTCGGCTTTAATCCGCAAAAGTGATGAAGAAATCGCTGCGGAAGAAGAAAAAAACGGTGGGAAAAAGAAAATAATAGAGAATCCCGGTATTGATCCTATCGCTAACAGGGAAGAGGGCGAGGCGTTGGTAGAACGTATCAAAGACCTTCCGTTCGTAGTCACCAGTGTTAGTAAGAAAGACGGACGGGAGTTTGCTCCGCGTCTGTTCGACCTGACTTCGCTTCAGGTGGAATGTAACAAAAAATTCGCTTATTCTGCTGATGAGACATTAAAACTTATCCAATCCCTTTACGAAAAGAAAGTAGCCACCTATCCGCGTGTCGATACAACTTTCCTGAGTGACGATATTTATCCGAAGTGCCCTGGTATTCTGAAAGGACTCCGTGATTATGAAGTACTGACAGCTCCGTTGAACGGTTCCACATTGCCGAAATCGAAGAAAGTATTTGATAATTCAAAGGTAACAGATCACCATGCCATTATCCCTACCGGAGTGTACGCTCAAAACCTGACGGATATGGAGCGTCGTGTCTACGATCTGATTGCCCGTCGTTTTATTGCCGTGTTCTATCCGGATTGTAAGATTTCTACTACTACTGTGATGGGAGAGGTGGATAAAATAGAATTCAAAGTAAGTGGGAAACAGATTCTCGAACCCGGATGGCGTGTTGTCTTTGCAAAAGATGTAAAAGAAACGGCCGAAGAAAAAGAGGAAGAAGACGAAAATGTACTTCCTGCTTTTGTGAAAGGGGAAAGCGGTCCTCATGTTCCCGATTTAAATGAGAAGTGGACACAGCCGCCCAGACCTTACACGGAGGCAACTCTGCTTCGTGCAATGGAAACTGCCGGAAAGTTGGTTGATAACGACGAACTCCGTGACGCATTAAAAGAAAACGGTATCGGCCGCCCGTCTACCCGTGCCGCTATCATCGAAACGTTGTTCAAACGGAATTATATCCGTAAGGAAAGGAAGAACCTGATTGCTACCCCGACAGGAGTGGAACTGGTGCAGCTTATTCATGAAGAGCTTTTAAAATCTGCCGAACTGACGGGTATCTGGGAAAAGAAACTCCGCGAAATAGAGAAGAAAACGTATGATGCACGCCAGTTTCTTGAAGAACTGAAGCAGATGGTTTCGGAAATCGTAATGAGTGTGTTGTCGGATAATACTAACCGCCGTATTACCATTCAGGATGCGGCAGCCGCCCAAGCCGGAGAAAAAGTGAAGAAAGAACCGAAGAAGCGTGAACGGAAACCGGGTGCTCCGAAAGAAAAGAAGCCGAAGGCTACGCCTGCGGCTACTGTTAATGCTGATTCTCTTGTCGGACAACCTTGTCCGCTTTGCGGCAAAGGAACAATCATAAAAGGCAAGACAGCCTACGGATGTTCGGAGTGGAAAAACGGATGTACTTACCGGAAGGCATTATGAAACTCAATCACCGCTTCTATTCCCTTACGGAAAATATCCAGTGAGAAATTTTCATTCGGCGAATGGATGGCGTCCGATTCGAGTCCGAATCCCATTAATACGGTCTTGACTCCTAATACTTGTTCGAAAGTGGATATGATAGGAATACTGCCGCCGCGGCGTACAGCCAACGGCTTTTTCCCGAAAGCAATCTCAAAGCCTTTCTCCGCCGCTTGATAGGCGGGAAGGGAGATGGGGCAGACATAACCCTGTCCTCCATGCATCGGAGTGACTTTCACCTGTACCGTGTCAGGAGCAATACTAAGAATATAATCCGCAAACATTTGAGATATCTTATGGTGGTCCTGATGTGGAACCAACCGGCAGGAGACTTTGGCGTAAGCTTTTGAGGGAAGCACGGTTTTGGAACCTTCTCCTGTATACCCGCCCCATATACCGCATACGTCAAAAGACGGCCGGCAACTGTTACGTTCCAATGTACTGTATCCTTTTTCCCCGAATACTTCCTTCACACCGATCGCTTCTTTGTATTTCTTTTCATCAAAAGGAATACGGGCAATCATCTCCCGTTCGGCTTGTGGAACTTCTTCTACATCGTCATAGAATCCGGGAATGGTGATTCTTCCATCCGCATCGGTTATTTTACTGATAATCTTGCATAACACATTAATCGGATTGGCTACCGCACCTCCGAAATGTCCGGAATGTAAATCACGGTTTGGTCCCGTAACTTCTATTTCCCAATAAGCCAGGCCACGCAGACCTGTGGTTAACGAAGGGAGTTCCGCTCCTAGCATGCTGGTGTCCGAAACAAGAATCACATCGGATTTCAACAACTCTTTGTGCTCTTCGCAAAAAGCCTCCAAACTGGGAGAACCGATTTCCTCTTCTCCTTCAAAGATAAACTTCACGTTATTTTTCAGCAGTCCGTTCTTGAGGAGATATTGGAGGGCTTTCACCTGAATAAATGATTGTCCTTTGTCATCATCCGCACCACGTGCCCAAATGTGACCGTCACGTATTTCCGGCTCGAACGGTTGGCTTTTCCAAAGCTCCAACGGCTCGGCAGGCATCACGTCATAATGGGCGTAGACTAAAATAGTTTTTGCGCTCGGGTCTACTATCTTTTGGGCAAAGACAATCGGATTGCCTTTGGAGGGCATTACCAATGCTTCGTCCGCTCCGGCTTCCAATAATAGCTGTGCCCAGCGTTCGGCGCACGCCAGCATATCATCATGGTGTTCGGGCAGTGCACTGATACTTGGAATGCGGATGAGACTGAACAAATCCTCCATCATTCGGGACTCGTTCTCTGCTATATATTTCTGAATTTCGTTCATAAATTGAATTAAACATTAAAGCTGCGTGGTTTTATCCAGCAGGTAATAGTCAAGTATAGTCATCGCAGCCATTGCCTCTACAATGGGAACGGCGCGTGGCAGTACACAGGCGTCATGACGGCCGCGAGCTTTCAGCGTGGTGTCCACTCCGTCGATATTAACAGTCTCCTGCTCCATCAACAGCGTAGCGATCGGTTTGAATACCACACGGAAATAAATGTCCTGTCCGTTACTCAATCCTCCCTGAATACCTCCTGAATGGTTGGTATGCGTTTCAATCCGTCCGTTGTTGTTATAGAAAACGTCGTTCTGTTCCGACCCCTTCATCTTCAGTCCCTTGAATCCTTCACCGTACTCAAATGCTTTGGCGGCGTTGATACTTAACATCGCATTTCCCAAAGCCGCATGGAGCTTACCGAAAACGGGTTGTCCCAAACCGATGGGGCAGCCTTTGATGACACAAGTCAGCGTACCGCCGATAGTATCGCCTTCTCCTTTTACCTTATATATAAGGTCTGCCATTTCTTTTGCCTTTTCCGGGTCCGGGCAGCGTACATCATTTGTCTCGATCAAGTCGAGATCATAGTCCGAGTAAGTGCCTTCCAGTTTGATAGCTCCTACCTGTGAGGTGTAAGCAGTGATACTGATACCTAACTGGCGGAGTGCCAGCTTGGCCAAAGCACCGGCTACGACGCGTGATACCGTTTCGCGTGCAGACGAACGTCCGCCGCCACGATGATCGCGGATACCATACTTCACTGTGTAAGTATAGTCGGCGTGTGAAGGGCGATATACATTTTTCAGATTGTTGTAGTCATTAGAATGTTGGTTTTCGTTCCAAACGATAAAACCGATGGGGCAACCGGTTGACTTACCCTCAAAAATACCGGAAAGAAACTCTACTTTATCAGCTTCTTTGCGTGCGGTGGTAAGGATGGATTGTCCCGGACGGCGCCGGTTCAGTTCCTGTTGTACGAATTCTTCGTCGATAGTGATTCCGGCGGGAAATCCGTCAATTACTCCTCCAATTCCTTTTCCATGAGACTCACCAAAACTTGTGAGCCGAAAGATGTTGCCAAATGAATTAAACATAGTCGTGGCTTTTTAAAATTACTGTATGCAAATATAACAAAGTTTTCGATAAGATTGTTGTGAACTCAAAATATCTTCAAAAAAGGTGGCATATTGAACCTTTTTTCTTCTTTTCAGTTGATAAATGATGATTAATAATAACTAAACCAATGACTGTATGAAAAAGAATCCATGAACGGGAAGATAATGAAGTTAGGGGATATTGTAATAGACAAGTGCGCCGTAAAGAAGGGAGAGGGGATTTCGACCTTTACAGGACAACAGCAACTTACATTTGCTGGAGAGGCGGCTGCCTTGGGAGCTTGCGATGTAACTGTGGTGAGTTATATTTTAGAATGCATACCCGAAGCCGATATTCAGATATATAGGGTACATCGAGAAAGTGATCGTATGGAAGTCATTCTTGAAGATATTGTTGAGCCCCCAGGTAAGGTCGGCGTATATGTTGAGATGTTTGAACGCTCTCCATCCGGCTCCTGCCTGAAGTCCCCACTGAAAACGTCTCAGATCGTCGGAGAAGTCATAAGTTGCAATTTTATCATCGGTAAATTCTACTTTAGGTCCTGTTGGATCGTCCTCACGCAGATATCCTTCGTATACGTGTCCTGAAAATTCCCTTGAAAGTATATAGGAAAAATAAGGGCCTGCTTTCACATTCCAACGGCTACTCAACTGATAAGTAGCCATCAATGGGATGGTTAATCCGGCGGTATGTACTTTGGTCTTTACCCCTCCTGTCCATACTCCGCTGATCCTTTCACCTCCTTGTCCCAGAATTTCCATACTGTAATTCTTTACGGTAGCTTCGGTGGTCATAGCCTTGTTTTCAAGCCGTAGCCCTACGATGACACCCAGTTTGTTCTGAACCGCTACCCATTTGGTCACTTCACCCCCGATTGTAATGGCGAGAGTCGGATTGTAACCGTCAATAGACCGGATTTCCGCCGGTAAGGGAAGCGGAGCTGTGCCGCCGATACTGATTCCTGCTTTCACTTCGTATTCCAATCCGCGAAGGGCGGAACGGATAAGCGTTTCATTTCTATCCACTTGTGCATAACCGGGCAGGGCAACACTTAAACAAATAAGCAGACCGAATGTATAAAGGTATTTTTTCATCGCTGTAATTATTATAAAATCATTTAGGTTTTAGTTTTCTGTATGATAGACCAGTTCGACTTCATCAATCAGCAAGGTACTTCCGATGGCTCCATTGAAATAAGCGCCTTCCAGACTGGAGGTAAAGACGATTGCTACGTTGTATTTTCCATCCCTTAGCTTTTCTTTGTCGATGAACTTGCCGGGGCGGGTAATAAACGGAAGTTTGAAGTAAGTCCATTCATCTGTTTCTTTGGCATTGTCGATGCGTGCTATTGAAACCAGATTCGGACTGGTGAACGCATTACTTCCGTCAAGAGTAGGAACAGACTCGCTCGTTTCGTACATGATGGCGTATATATCGCAGATGTCACGTTTTCCGTCAACGGGTTTTCCTTCTTCGGTGAACTTGTCTCCCGCCTTGTATTTATAATAACCGGCCAGATAGGTCGGCACATAACGGAAAGGCAGACCGAATTTGGTAGCTTGCAGCGGATAGCTCATGGCATTGTTCACATCAAAAGAGCCGATAAATAAGTTTCCTGCGGCAATGGGCATACCCATTAACTGCCCGAAGAAACCGGTACTTCGCGTTACTAATGAAAGACATTTTCCTTCTTTACCATCCGCTATTTGGAAAGTGGGGTAGTCGTCGGCTGTTTTAGGAACGCCGGTCATGGCATAACCCGCGTTTCCGCTGGCCCATTCCATAATCACTTTGTCTTCTTGCCGTTCTACGAATATATAGTATTTTTTCCCACTGAGAGTGTCCTCGAAGTTGTAGTTAGTTGCAAGTTCCGTATCAATAACCGAAACTGTATATGTTTTTTTCCATACTCCGTCGGCTGCTGTGACAGTGTATTTTTGCGGTAGATTAAAATCGTGTACCGTTCCGCTCAAAGGGCTGATGGTAGCTCCCGGAGTCAGGGTGAATTCCGGTGCAAGGGCCGAAACGTCTGTTCCCGGTCCCACAAAAAGAGTTACCGAATTATTATTAATGATAGGACTTGTAGTCATTACTGCTTTCGGCAGTGTGCAACTAAGTATATCTGCTTCTGCGTTAAGAGCTTCGTCACGGATGCAAGAAGAGATGATAATACTTACCAGGAAATATAAAATCACGTGTTTTGCTTTCATTTTTCTCTTTTTTCTTACTGTTAAAGTTTAGTTCTCAGAAGCGTTTATAACAAAATGAAATTTTATTTGTTCAGTAAGAGATGTATGATAAAAAAGATTTTCTTATTTTTGTGTGTACTTAAAACTTATGAGTTTATGACTGAGTCAGAAAGAAGGCAAATTATAGAACTGATTAAGAGAGAGGTAATTCCGGCTATCGGATGTACAGAACCTATTGCTGTGGCGCTTTGTGTAGCGAAAGCTGCCGAAACATTGGGGATGCGTCCGGAGAAGATAGAAGTACTGCTCAGTGCCAACATTTTAAAAAATGCGATGGGGGTAGGAATACCGGGTACAGGAATGGTAGGACTTCCCATTGCCGTTGCTTTAGGAGCATTGATAGGCAAATCAGAGTACCAGCTGGAAGTATTGAAAGACTGTACACCGGAAGCTGTAGAGTGCGGAAAGCAGTTTATTGCGGAAAGACGGATTTGTATTTCCTTGAAAGATAATATCACGGAAAAGCTCTATATCGAAGTGATTTGCAGGTCCGGAGATAGAACGGCGAAAGCTGTAATTGCCGGTGGTCATACCACCTTTATATATATAGCCGATGGAGGCAACGTATTACTAGACAGGCAGCATACAACCGATGAAGAAGAGGAAGCGACCGCTCCCGAACTGAACCTGCGTAAGGTTTATGATTTTGCCTTGACAGCTCCTTTGGATGAAATTCGTTTTATTCTTGATACGGCACGTTTGAACAAGGCGGCTGCCGAACAAGCCTTTAAAGGCAGTTACGGACACTCTTTGGGAAGAATGCTTCGGGGAAGTTATGAACACAAAGTGATGGGTGACAGCGTATTCTCTCACATCCTCTCTTATACTTCTGCCGCTTGTGACGCTCGAATGGCAGGAGCTATGATTCCGGTCATGAGTAATTCCGGCAGTGGTAATCAAGGAATATCGGCCACGCTTCCTGTGGTGGTCTTTGCCGAAGAGAATAATAAGAATGAAGAAGAACTGATCCGTGCCTTGATGTTGAGTCATCTTACGGTTATTTATATCAAACAAAGTTTGGGACGTCTTTCCGCTCTCTGCGGTTGTGTGGTAGCTGCCACAGGTTCTAGTTGCGGAATCACTTGGCTGATGGGAGGAAACTATGACCAGGTTGCCTTTGCCGTTCAAAACATGATTGCCAACCTGACGGGCATGATTTGTGACGGTGCAAAACCGAGTTGTGCCCTAAAAGTGACTACCGGAGTCTCAACAGCTGTACTGTCTGCTATGATGGCAATGGAAGACCGTTGTGTAACTTCTGTGGAAGGTATTATTGATGAAGATGTAGATCAAAGTATCCGTAATCTGACAAGAATCGGCTCACAAGCTATGAACGAAACGGATAAAATGGTACTCGATATCATGACACACAAAGGATGCTAGAAAATGAGGAGTTAGAAAATGAAGAATGAGGAATGAAGAATTAGCTTCGCAATGGTTGATAGCAATTCTTCATTCCTCATTTTTAACTCTTCATTAACTTAGTGGCAACAGCCGCCACCGCATTCGTGGTCATCGCAGCCACCATTGCAGCCACCATCACCGCAACTGTCGCATCCGCAACCGCAGCCTTCGCCACTCATCATTTTCACCAGTTCCTGAATTTCTTCGTTAGTAGCAGGACGGCTTTCAATCACTTCGCCTTCAAAGATGAGATCGGCGCCTGCCAACGGATGGTTGAGGTCAACGACTACTACATCCGGTTTGATTTCTACTACGCTGGCATTTACGCGTTGACCGTCACCGGTCATCAAAGGTACGATATTACCCTCTTTGATATGGTCGCTGTCGAACTTGCCGTCAACCTCAAAGATATTTTTCGGGAGATCAATCACGTGTTGTTCGTCATATTGACCGTATGCCTTGTCTGCCGGAATGGTGAAGTCAAATTTGTCACCTTTAGAAAGAGAAGTTATCTGGTTCTCGAAGTCCTCGAGTGTTGTTCCTAATCCTGAAATGAACTGAAAGGGATGTTCTGCTTTTGCTTCTTCGAACAATTCCTTTTCACCATCTTCCATTGTATATAATTTGTATGCAACGGTAATGTACTTGTTTTCTACTGTTTCCATCTGATTCTTTTTATTTCTAAATTAATAAATCCCGCAAATGCGGGCTGACAAAGATACGAATTATTTATTTCTGCCGTGATATAGGGAAGGTATATTTCAAAATATTAAATGCTTTTGTTAGAAAGGGACAATAGGAATCCGCTTATATAATAGTTGTGAATTTAACCTTTAAGTGATA
>OJRI01000554.1_pt1 | contig 26081 bp, 16 predicted proteins | sample 1599151 | NCBI WGS metagenome assembly OJRI01 (sample SAMN03922457, study PRJEB24848) | human gut metagenome | isolation source: stool sample | host: Homo sapiens | place: Germany | collected 2009-11
GGTATAGCAGGAAGGCTCCGTGTTGTTTTTTGACAAAAGTATACTTTATTTTGGATAAAGAAAAAGAATGTGATGAATTTTATTTGCGAATACCCGAATGTTATGAGAAGTATTTTTAAGGTTCAGCAGAAAATTCGTGGGGATAGACTTTAATGTTAATGAATGAGGGTGGTTGGAAAGATTTCATAAGTTTTTTGTGGTAAAAAGGTTACCCCTTTATGAGTATACTTTCCCTCTATTTTCTTGCATCTTAACCACCAAATAAAGGCGATGTATTTGGGGGGAGTTTTTGTTTGTATTAACCCCCTCGCCCTGCGGGCACTCCCCCTATATTTTGCTGCGCAAAACACAGGGGGAGAGTGTGAGATGTATATCCCTTTCGCCTCTGCTCCGATGTTATTCAAAATGCCCCGCCATGTTACGGGGTACGGTAGGAGGGAGAGGGTTAAAAAGCACTAATATTTTAAACTTCTCCATTGCTGTGCCCCGTAGCATTACGGGGTGTGGCGTTAGCAATAGGGGAGGTGTCACGAAGTGACGGAGGGATTGAAAACGCCATCGTATCAGTCTGTTTATACCGGATATATTCCTTTCTCCCCTGACGTGCCCCGTAGCGTTACGGCGAACTGTGTTAGCAATAGGGGAATATACACGAACAATCCCCATTAACTATCGACTGAGCCACAATCCTTACTGATTATCTACTGAACTCAAATATTGTGTATATTTAAAATGTTAAAAGCGTAATGCTTTATTATAAAAGTACTACGCTTTTTGCTTGCGGAAAGAGAGGGATTCGAACCCTCGGTACCCGTAAGGGTACAACGGTTTTCGAGACCGTCCCGATCGACCACTCCGGCATCTTTCCTCGGTCGTTTTTGATAGCGTGCAAAATTACTGCTTTTTTTTCATTCACGCACAATTTTTCGGCAACTTTTTTTAAACTTTTTTATCTTTCCGGCACATCATATTTATTATCAGTGTGTTATATCGTTAAATAATTTTGCTCTTCCGAGACCGAAAGTTGCTTTAATGTTTCAAATCCTGCCAATGTCAGTCTAATCAAGCGGTATTTGCCAAAGTTTTGTCCGGGCTTTTTTTGTTGAAATAGCCCCATGCCGCGGGATTTCACATATATTAAGGTAGGGTAACATTCTTTTATTGGCCGTTTCGGCGTTTTTTGTTAATTTTGCGGCGATTTATGAGACGCCCTCCGGGTGTTTGCTGCCGCATGTGTTATGTTGCACGCTAATGCTCTACTCTCTCAATTGTTTGAATATGAAAGAATTAAATCATGCTATAAAACCGTCCTTGCTCCGTGCGCTGATGCTTCTCTGTGTGGGGTGCATTGCCCTGTCTGTGGCCGCGTCCAAGCCGGTAGACGATTTTGTGGCCTCCCGGAATACCAACCCTTCGTCCGTCTCGGTCTATGTCTACGACCTTAAGAAAAAGCGCATGACCGAAGGGTATAACGAATCGGTTCCCCTCATTCCGGCTTCCATCACCAAAGCCCTGACCGTGGCCACGACCCTGCTTTCAACGGGCATAGATTATCAATACCACACCCGCGTGTATTACGATGGCAAAGTGGAGGGTAACGTGCTGAACGGCAACCTGATAGTTTTCGGTTCCGGCGACCCGTCGCTGGGCAGCCGCAAGGAACCGAAAAGCGCCAACTTCGCCGAGGAGATAGTGGGTGCCCTCAAGCGCAAGGGGATTACTTCAATCAAAGGGCAGTTGCTCTTCGACCAGTCGTGTTTCCCTCTCCCGGCCTATCCCGACTCGTGGACCGACGGCAACAAGCGCCGCGACTACGGCGCCGGTTGCTACGGCTTCAATTACGGCAATAATGCCGAGGGAGAGCGCGCGGTGATGAACCCGGCGCTGACCTTCGACGGCGAGCTGCGCCGTGCCCTCTCGCGCAACGGCATCGCCATAGAAGACAACGTGATGACGCAAGGAAGACGCACCAAGCTAACGGAACATATTTCCCCGCCCATCGACGACATTATGCGCTCATGCATCCGCCGCAGCGACAATATGTTTGCCGAGGCTTTCCTGCGCACTTACGCGCGTGTGAACCACCGCAAGGGCACCCCGGCCGAGGGCGCCGGGATGGAGATGGACTACTGGCGCCGCCAGGGTGTGGATATGACCCACGTAAATGTGGTGGACGGCTCCGGCCTGTCGCGCTCAAACCGTTTGACGGCCAAGTTCCTGGGCCAGGTCCTTCAGAAGATGGCATCGAACGTCAACTATGTCTCCTACTTCCCGCTGGCCGGCCAGGAGGGAACGCTGCGCAGTTTCCTGAAAGGGACGCCGCTCGACTCATACATAGCGCTGAAGACCGGCAGTATGTCGGGCATACAATGCTATGCCGGCTATAAACTCGACTACAACTTCGCCCCCACACACGTGGTGGTGGTGATGGTAAACAATCTGTCGGACCGTCCGGCGCTCCGCAAGGACGTGGAGCGTATGCTTCTCGATATTTTCAAAAACGAGTGAGGCGCTCCGCCGACCGCTGTAAATATAGACTAACACACTTACAATTATGAACGAAGAGTCATGCCAGGCGCTACTGAGCGCGATATATGAGCTTGAAGGACTTGTGGGGATGCTGAAAGGGCATAAGCACGATGCCTCCGTCCTCATCCCGATGATAAAGCAGAAGGGCAACCAGATAGCGAAGATAGCGGCGTCGATGCCGGCCGTAGCCCCTGGAGCCGCCGAAGCTGAGGAAAAGGAAGACCGGACAAGGCTTCTTGACGGCGAAGTGCACGAAGCCTTCGGCACCGAGGAGGCGACGGTAGAGCCTGATGTGGACCAGGCTCCCGCAATTACGGGCGCCGAGATTCCGGTATTCGCTCCCCGCGGCGTAATGCCCGCGCCTCCCGTGGTGAAAGCCGCCGGAGCATTGCATCCCGCGCCGCAGATAGCTCCCGGAACGCCGAAAGCCGCCCCCAAGTCGGTGCCCGAAAACGCCGTACCGGTTACTGAGCCGCAAGAACGGAAGCCAAGAAGGCCTTCGCTGCGCTCCCTGTTTCCGCTTAACGAGACCTTCCGCTTTCCCCGCACCCTCTTCAACGGCTCCAAGGAAGATTTCTACACCTCGCTCGACATCGTGGTGCCGATGCACACTTATGACCAGGCCTGCGCCTACTTCTACGGCGACCTGCAGTGGAATCCCGAAGACCCCGAGGTGCGCGAGTTCATGCACATTATAGAACGCTACTTCACCAATTCACTCTATTGACGATGGCCGGAACACTATTTGTGGTACCCACTCCGGTGGGCAATCTCGACGACATGACGATGCGCGCCGTGCGCACGTTGCGCGAAGCCGACCTCGTGCTGGCCGAAGACACGCGCACTTCCTCGGTGCTGATGAAGCATTTCGACATCCCTACCCCGATGATGAGCCACCATAAATACAACGAGCACGCGGCAGTGGGGGGGATAGTGCAACGCCTGCTTGGCGGTGAGAACATAGCGCTTGTCTCCGATGCCGGAACGCCCGGAATTTCCGATCCCGGCTTCATGCTCTCGCGTGCGTGCCGCGAAGCCGGCGTGAGGGTGGAATGTCTTCCCGGCGCCACCGCCTTTGTCCCTGCGCTGGTGGACTCGGGCTTGCCCTGCGACCGCTTCGTCTTCGAGGGCTTCCTCCCGCCCAAGAAGGGGCGGGCAACACGCCTGGCGCTCCTGGCCGAGGATCCGCGGACGGTGGTCATCTACGAGTCGCCGAAACGCTTGCCGCGCACCCTGCGCCAACTGGCCGGAGCTTTCGGTGCGGAGCGCCCCGCGGCCGTGTGCCGCGAAATCTCGAAAATACATGAAGAAACCCTGCGCGACACCCTCGGGAACCTCGCCGAGCATTTCGACGCGAACAATCCGAAGGGGGAAATTGTTATTATTGTCGGCGGAAAGGAAGGCCGTAAACCGGCACGAGAGAGTGCCGCTGATGCCCGTGCCGCCGAATAACCAGATTTATATAAAGCCGAAACTTTTCGGCAGGTATAACTTCATGACAAGTTGAAAAGATTATGAAAAAGTATTTTGCACTCATCGCTCTCGGAGCACTCCTTCTAGCCGGTTCGTGCGGCCGCAACAAAGATCAGGCACAGCAGTTGGATTCCGACTCTGTGAAAATCGCAGACCTGACTTCCGAATACAAGGAAGCCACCTCCTTCAACGACTCCCTGATGCTTCTGATGGGAGACATCTACACCGGCCTCGACTCCATCAATATGCAGGAAGGCCTCCTCTACAACCAGGGCGGCGACAATGTGGACCGCCGTGCCGAAGTGCGTGCCAACCTGGCCAACATCCGAGCCCGCCTTAATGCCAATAAACAGCTCCTCAACGAGATGGAAGGCCGCCTGAAGGCTTCCGGCAACGAAAATGCCGTGCTTGCAAAGACCATCACCCAACTCAAGGCGCACATAGCCCAGCAGGACGCCAAGATTGCCAAACTGGAGTCGGACCTGGCCAATACCAAGGGCCAGCTCGAATCGGCCAAGGGTGAAATCTCAAACCTCAACACTCAGGTGGCCCAGACACAGGAAGAGGTCAAGGTGCAGACGGCAGCCAAGGAACAGGCACAACAGGAAACCGTTGCCGCCGAAAACCAGGCCAACAAGGTCTACTACTGCATAGGTACGAACAAGGAACTGAAACAGAAAGGCATCCTTGAAAAGAAATTCCTTCGCTCCACCAAGGTACTGAAGGGCGACTTCGACCAGTCATACTTCACGGTAGCCGACAAACGTTCGCTCACCCTCATCCCCACCCACGGCAAGAAAGTGGAAATCAAGACCAACATGCCCGCCGGGTCGTACCAGATTATCGAAAACGCAGACGGCACAAAGTCCATACGCATCACAAACCCGTCATCGTTCTGGAGTCTCTCTCCCTACCTCGTCATTGAGGTCAAGAAGTAAAGAACCGTCAAGCCGGAAACGACGGCTTAAGAATAGCTTAACCACATGAGAAACAATGCTTTATTGCTTTCTCTCAGTATCCTTGCCTTGGTAGCGCCCGCTGCCGGGGCAAGGTTTTCTGTCGAGAAAATAGACCCGCCGCACTGGTGGACGTCAATGAAGGACACTTCGCTGCAACTGCAGGTATACGGCCGAGACGTGCGTCCGGCAGACTTTTCCGTAGATTATCCAGGCGTCACCGTCGATTCTGTGGCGCGCCTCGACGGCTCGCCCGACTGGCAATACGTCTATCTCAGTATTTCCCCGGAGGCCAAGCCCGGCGTCATGACCCTTAAATGGAAAGAGGGGAAACAGGCCGTCAGCCGGAAATACGAGCTGCGGCAACGTCGGCCGATGCGCGGGGCACAGGGATTCGATGCAGGCGACGTGCTATACATGGTGATGCCCGACCGCTTCGCGGACGGCAACCCCAAGAACAACCTCGACAAGACGATGCGACACCCCGTGGGCGCCGACCGCTCCGACCTTAACGTGCGCCACGGCGGCGACCTCAAGGGGATAGCAGACCATCTTGCATATATCGACTCGCTCGGTGTGACCGCCGTATGGCTTAACCCCGTGCTCGAAAACGACATGCCCGGCGGCTCCTACCACGGCTACGCTACCACGGACTATTACCGTGTGGACCCGCGCTTCGGTACCAACGCCGAGTATGCCGCACTCATAGACACACTCCACAACCACGGCATAAAGACCGTGATGGACATGATTTTCAACCATTGCGGGTCCGGCCACCCCTGGTTCACCGACCGCCCGTCCTCCGACTGGTTCAACTTTCCCGAAGGTTACGAGCAGACCAACTACCGCCTGAGTACGATAACCGACCCCTACGCCTCCGACTATGACCGCAAACTGACCACCGACGGATGGTTCGTGGAGGCGATGCCAGACCTCAACCAGCGCAACACGCACCTCATGAAGTACCTGACGCAGAACTCCATCTGGTGGATAGAGGAAGCCGGTATCGACGGCATACGCATGGACACTTACCCCTATGCCGACTACGAGAAGATGGGAGAGTGGATCTCCGACGTGAAGCGCGAGTATCCCGACTTCAATATAGTAGGGGAGTGCTGGTTCGCGCAGCCGGCCGGCGAGGCGTTCTGGCAGAAAGGCACTCCGCTGGCCCGCGGAGAACTTAAAGACCCCAACCTGCCGGTGGTCATGGATTTCCCCTTCATGATCCTGAACCGCGACATGGCGCCTTACCGCGAGAAGACCGACCCCTGGAACGGCCTCAACAAGGTGTATGACCACCTCGCCCTCGACTATATCTACACCGACCCGCTGAGCGTGCTCCGCTTTTTGGACAATCACGACACGGAGCGCTACATCCTGGAAGTGCCCGACTCGCTGGACCGCTGGAAACAGGGCGTGGCGCTGCTGCTGACGTTGCCCGGGATACCTCAGCTTTACTACGGTACAGAGCTACTTATGGCCGGAGACCGAAAGCCGGGCGACGGCAACGTGCGGCGCGACGTCCCGGGCGGTTTCCCCGGCGATGACCGCTCCGAGTTCACCCGCGCCGGCCGCTCGGAACTCCAGAACGAGGCTTACGACTTCATAGCCACCATCAACAAATGGCGCCGAGGAAACGTCGCGATAGCCAAAGGGAAGATGAAGCACTTCATGCCGACAAACGGCCTTTATCTCTACGAACGCCGCGCCGGCGACGACCGCGCCATCGTGGTGATGAACGGCACTGACGAACCGCTTGACGCCGACATGCAGCGTTATACAGAAATCGTAAAGCCCGGCACCGTGTGGCACGACATACTCACCGGAAAAGACATCACACTAATCCCGGAAACGGGCCGGCGAACATTCGCGCCGCGAGAAATCCTTATTCTTGAACCGAAAAAATGAAAAAGTTACCGATATTTCTGCTTGTCGGCGCATTGGTTGTCCTTGCCTCGTGCAAACCCACCGAAGAGGCCTACCGCAAAGCCTACGAGATAGCGCAGACAAAACGCGCCACCGAAGAGGCCGATCCCTACACCGGCATGGTGATGGTGCGCGAAGGGGACCCCGTCTGGAAAGTGGTGGACGGTGACTCGCTTCTTTATGTGCGTCAACCGCTGATGCGACTCGAAGGTGATTCGTTGCACTATAAGCCATATAATGTGGCCGTTGCGCAATACAAGATGAAGACAACCGCCGTCGCCCACGCCGAGCGGCTGCGCACGCAAGGCTATGACTCGCGCGTCTTCCGGAACCCCGGACAGTATTACATCACCGTAGCCGCGCAGCTTGACTCCGTCAGCGAGGTCGTGCCGTTCATGCGCCGCTACATGAAGGACCATCCGCGCGACACGTACACAGGATTCCCGGGACGCCCCGTGCTCACTATCCCCACCGCGCTCACCAACCGCCTCTGAACCATTTCCTTTGAAATAAAAGAACGGGAGAAAACTCCGAGGTCGGAGCCTTCTCCCGTTCTTTATATAAAAAATAGGTGTGTCAGAGAGTGCCGTAGATGAGGTCGGTGTAGTACATCCGGGCGCCGGTCTGGTTCACGCCGGGACCATATTGCAGCGTGATGTAGCCGGTGTTGTTGCCGCCCCACCATGTGGCGGTGGTGACGTAGCCCGTGTTGGTGACGCTTACCGGCTGGCCGTAGATGGCGCACAGCTGCGAGTAGGCCGAACGGTAGCGATAGTCGGTGGGAGAGTATGACCCGTACTGGAACCGGGCTCCGCGAAGGCCTGACGGACCGTAGTACATCGAGGCTTCGGGCCACGTGATGCCGAACTGCGTCACGTTGTTGAGGTAGACCACATCGTTGTATGTGCCCACTACCTGGTAGCCGGTGTTGATGAGGGAGTTGATGCCGTAATCGATGAGCGAGCCGAAAGCGAGGCCGAGGATGTCACCGATGGTGGGCACTCCCACACGCACGTAAGCATAGCGTGGCGGGGGCGGGGGCACGGGACGCTCCCAGCGGTACTGGCGCGGAGGACGGTAGGAGGGTCGGTAACCTCCGGCGCCGGGAGGTGGCACGCTGTTGGAGGGACGGTAGTTGTTGCCCGGGCCGCCGTGGCCGGGATTCCAGCCGTGGCCCGGTCGGTTACCTCCCGGACGGTTGCCGTTACCGCCGGGGCGGTCCATGCTGTTGCCGCCGCCGGGACGGTTGCCGCCGGGACGTCCCTGACTGTTGCCGCCGGGACGTGCCTGCGAATTGCCGTTGTCGGGGCGGTTGCCGCCCGGGCGGTCCGAGGAGTTTCCGCCTCCGGGTCGCACTTGCTGTATGTTGGAGCTTTGGCGGTGGCCGCTGGTTTGTCCGCGTTTTACGGTGCTGTTGCGCTCGCTGATGGTGCGGCCTTCCCGCTTCTGGGTGGTTGTGTTGCTTTGCCGTTGTGTGGTGGTGCGGTGGCCGTTGCTTTGGCCTTGCATCACGTTGCTGCCCGAGAGCACGAGGCCGAGGGTGAGGGCAAGGACGGGGAGGTGTTGTTTCAATGTTTTCATGTTAGTTGCTTTTTCTCTTTTGACCCGCCGGGGCGTCGGTGGTTTATATTTCGCTGCACAAAAATTGTTAATCGACAGAAAATTTGTCGATTTGTTTTTTATCGGGGAGGTATGCTCTATGGCGTGGGGCAAGTTTCCGCAATAGGAGCGGTTGAGGCGTTTTTGTTAAATTCGGGAGCAAATTAAGTTAATATTTCTCTCTTGCCCGGTTCTATGGCTCGGCGGTGGGTTGACAAAAATTTTTAGGGTGTTAATAACTTTTTTAAATATGTCAGAAAGCAATATTATTTTGACGTATTGCAATTGCGAGTGTTCCGATAGGGTTGTTGTGTAAGTGGTTGTACTTGCAAAATGTCGTAAATATTTCAGAAGCCCCATTCCTTCGCGGCTCGTCGGGAGAGGGGAATTGGGAAATATAAGTGTTAAAAAATATTTTTTGTGCTCGTCGTACAATAAATTTTATTAAATTTGCCATACTTTAAACGGATTGACTGCAATCCGATTAACACTTCCGGAGGGTCCGGACCTCCGGGAAAAGAGAACATTCACAAGACGGCTGACCACGGGAGGAGAGTATGGAAATACCTTCTAAGCCATTGAAAAACTGATGATTGCCTAATTTCTACTAACCACGAGAACCTATACGATTCCCCACTCCGAGGTCGGAAATAACCTACCTACACCCGGGTTGCAGAGATGCTTCAGCAGTGTACGAGGTGTCGTTCCCTACCCGAATCCCGGTTTAAGGCAGCCGCAATTAACCATAGGAGAGCTTCGGCCTGAGCCGCAGCGTACCGCCTCCGGGGCCACAGGCCTCTCGATGCCAACCCGCTTGACGCATCATAAACGATTTGGCGGATACTTGCCGACTTCTGCCGACGACACCTTAAATATATAAGAGAGAACAATTACAACTATATCTAAACATTAAAAAAGTATGAGAAAACTGTTTTTACTTTTGATGGCAGTATTAGCATGCACATGGTCGCTGACCGCTTCGGCGCGCACGGTGACCGGTAGTGTACTTGATGCAGCCAACAATGAGCCCCTAATCGGTGCCACCATCATGCCGATCGGCGGTGGTCAGGGAACAGCCGCCGACATCGACGGTAACTTTACTCTGAACATTCCCGACAACGTGAAACAGGTGACCGTTTCATACGTGGGTTACAAAACTAAAACCGTAGCGGTTACAAACCCGCTGCGCGTCTATCTCGAATCTACCTCCACCAACCTTGACGACGTTGTCGTCATCGCTTACGGTACAGGTACGAAGGAATCCCTTACCGGTTCTGTGGCAGTCGTTGACTCCAAGCAGATCGAAGACCGCCCCGTAACCTCCGTTACATCGGCCCTCGAAGGTAACGCCCCTGGTGTCCAGGTCAACAACTCGACCGGTACCCCGGGCTCGTCGCCCTCCATCCGTATCCGCGGTTTCAACTCCTTCACCAGCGCACAGAGCCCTCTCTACGTTGTTGACGGCGTGGTTTACGACGGTTCGATCTCCGACCTCAACCCCAACGACATCGAGTCGATGTCAATCCTGAAGGACGCTGCTTCCTGCGCACTTTACGGTAACCGTGGTGCCAACGGTGTAATCCTTATCAACACCAAGCGTGCCAAAGGCCAGGGTAAGGTTGACGTCACTCTGCAGGTCCGCCAGGGTATGTACAACCGCGGTCTTCCCTTCTACGACACTCTCGACGCCAACCAGTGGATGGAAACATGTCTGAACGCATGGGCAAACGGCGGTGTATCGCAGAAATCCTATGATGACTATGCGAGCGCCCTCGCTGCTCTCTCTCCCAACTTTGTGAATACCTTCCTGCTGGGCCAGAACATCTACGACAAACCCGGCAACCAGCTCTTCGACCCGGAAACCGGTAAACTGCTCGGCAACGTCCTCCCCGGTTACAATGACCTGGACTGGTGGGACGCTATCTCACGTAGCGGCTACCGTCAGGAATACAACGTCAACGCAGCCGGCGCTACCGAGAAATTCAATGTATTCGCTTCCGTAGGTTACCTGAAAGAACAAGGCTATATGCTGCAGACCGACTTCGAGCGTTTCACCGGCCGTGTCGCCGCCGACTTCACTCCCGTCAGCTTCCTGAAAATAGGTACCAATATCGCAGCTTCTTATCAGGATTCGGAGGACGGCTCCGCCGATGCCGACAACCTGAACGCAACAACCAACCCCTTCCTTACCAACTTCTACGCACCTGTACGTCCCTACTACCAGCACAACGAAGACGGTTCCGTGATGATCGGCGACGACGGCAAACCCGTCTGGAACACACTCGGTCTCAACAAGGGTGACAACGTAGCCTGGGTAATGCGCCTCAACCGCAGCGACTGGACTACCATCAATGTCAACGGTTCTCTCTACGGTACCGTAATCCTTCCTTACGGCTTCGAAGCTACCGTCCGCGGCAACATGCTGCGTTCCAAGGTAAACGGTCTTGAATACAGCAACGACAAGATCGGTGCACAGAAAGGTGCCGGCGGTCTCGACCTCTCAGGCCAGAGCGTCAACTCCCACACTTTCATGCAGACCCTTACCTGGAACCACGATTACGGTTTGAGCAATATCGACGTCCTTCTCGACCACGAGAACTACGAATACAGCTACGACACCAACTTCCTGCGCAAGAGCGGCCAGCTCCTGCCCAACAACTACTACGCATCCAACTTCGAGAACATGGACTACTCGTCGCAGAGTATCGGCAAAATGCGTACTGAGTCTTACCTGGGCCGTGTACGTTACAACTATGACCAGAAATACTTCGGTGAATTCTCTATCCGTCGCGACGGTACATCCCGTTTCGCCAAGAACAACCGATGGGGTACATTCTGGAGCGTCGGCGGTAGCTGGATTATCACAAAAGAGAAATTCATGCAGAACCTCGAGTGGCTCAACTACTTGAAACTGCGTGCCGCTTACGGTGCCGTGGGTAACGATGCAGCCGCAAGCATCTACTCATACTACAACACATTCTTCCAGACAACCTACGGTACATTCGGTGCCCTCGTTCCTTATGACCTGGCTTCGACCGACCTCCGCTGGGAATCTACGAAGACCCTTGACATCGCCCTTGAAGGTTCACTCTTCAACGACCGCTTCACTTTCAGCGTCGGTTACTTCGACAAACGTAACGCCGATCTTCTCTACAATGTGACACTCCCCTCATCCGCAGGTACGGCAGGCGGCCCTGGCTCCTTCGGTACAAACCTCTCCGTAATGCAGAACATCGGTACAATGTCCAACCGCGGTTGGGAACTCCAGTTCGGCGTGGACATCATCCGCTCCGCTGAGTTTAATTGGCACTTCGACATCGACGCTTCCTTCGTTAAGAACAAGATTGTCAAACTCCCCTACGGACACTCAATGCCCTCCCAGGGTCTGTTCTACAACAAGTCCATCTACCAGCACTACACTTACGAGTGGGCCGGTATCGACACTCAGACAGGTAACTCACTGTATTATATGGCACCGGATTCACCCGACCTTTGGGTATGGGACGACAACGGCCACCGAGACACCAAACAGGAACAGCAGACTTGGGACAATACAGTAGCTGCTGCCAAAGGCTCGGGCCACTACTTCGAGGATGAAAACGGCAACCCCCTGACCGACCGTACAGAGTATGCTTACCGCCGCGATATGGGTACCGCTATCCCGACAGTCTACGGTTCGTTCGGCACACAGCTCTCCTGGAAAGGCATCAACCTCGGTCTTCTCTTCACTTACAGCCTCGGCGGTAAGACTTACAACAGCAACTACGCTTCCCTGATGAACTTCGGCACCAACGAAGCCGGCGCCCTCCACAAGGACATCCTGAATGCTTGGACCGGTACTCCTGCAGTGCGTCCTTTTGAAGACGTATCAGAAAAACAGGATGGATCTTCTAAGATTTATCACATCAACAGCAGCGAAATCGACCCCAACGGTATTCCTATCAACGATACCAACCTTTCGCAGTACAACAGCGCTTCTTCAAGCCGCTTCCTCATCAGCAACAACTACCTGTGCCTGAAGAACCTCAATATCTCTTACGACTTCCCCGCCAAGTGGGTAAACCCGATGAAGCTCAAAGGTCTTAACCTCGGTTTCTCTGTTGACAACCTCTTCATCATCACACGTCAGAAAGGTCTGAACCCGCAGTATGGATTCGGTGGCGGCCAGGGCGCATACTATGTTCCCTCACGCGTATTCTCGTTCCAGCTGACTGCCAAATTCTAATCTCTCAAATCTAAAAACTGAATATTTGACATGAAAAGAAATATTTTTGTAAAAGGTCTGGCAGCCGTTGCAGCCGCAGGGATGTTCACCGCGTGCTCCTCGGACTATCTTGACCTGCAGCCTGTCACCGATGTTACCGACGTCGAGGTGACAGCGACGACACAAGGCGCAGCTCTCGCCATTAACGGTATCGCCCGCTCTATGCAGTCGCAGTGGGGCGGTATGCAGGGGGGCCTCTCCGGTAGCGCCAACGGAGAGAACACCATCAACACGATGTACGGCGAGGCAATGGGCCCCGACAACATGGCCGGTATCCCTCTGGCTATGTGGTCGCCCGAAATCGTATGCGGCGGTGCTGCATGGAGCCAGGATAATTATGTAATGAACGCACTTCCCTGGAAATATGCCTATACCATCATCCAGCAGGCCAATCAGATCCTCAACGGTATCGACGATGCCGAAGGCACAGAAAACGACCGCAAGTTCATCAAGGCCCAGGCACTCACTTTCCGTGCCCACGGTTATACTCGTCTGATGCAGTTCTACGCACCGCGCTGGGAAGACAGCAATAACGGTGACTTCTACTGCGCCGTGAAGCGTCTCGACGGCAGCACTGGAGATGCGCCGTTGTGGACTATGAACGAAGTTATGGATCAGATCTACGCTGACCTTAAGGAAGCTATTACCCTCTACGGCGAATCAGGCGAAGAGCGTGCCCAGAGATGGCATCCGGATGCCAACGTGGCATACGGCATCCTTGCGCGTGCAGCCATGATTAAACATGACTGGGCCACAGCCAAAGATGCAGCTGCCAAAGCTCGTGAAGGCTATCAGGTAATGGACAACGATACCTATTTTAAAGGTTTCGTCCAGGATGCCCCCAACAGTGTCATCTGGACACAGGCCACTGACCCTGCCGACATCTACTACTTTAGCTTCGGTGCGCACTTCGGTGTTAACGGCGCTTATGTTGAAAACTGGGGCTATGGTGCAGGCGCCATCAGCATGGATCTCTACCGTCAGCTCGACGAACGTGACCTGCGCCGCCAGATGTTCCTTACCCCCGACAAGACCAAAGTAGTGGAGGACGCCAACCGTGCATGGAACCTCGGCCATATCAAGGCTGAAGACTGGTGGAACAAGAACCTGGTTGTTACTTTCAGCGCCGGTATGGATCTCTCCAAAGGTCCCTCGAAGAGCTCCGATAAGATTGATGGTAAGTGGGGTCTCTATAACGTAGTTATTTTCTACTGCAAGCTCTATGGAGAAACTATCTTCAAAGGCAACTATGCCGACATGAACAACGAAGGCTTCATGGCTTATTATAAGACAGATTCCAAATCAGGCGACGTGATGCTCTCCCGTGGTCTCTATGGTACTTTGGTCACCATCCCCTTCGGCGCTCAGTTCAAATTCTGGGGTGAAACTCCTTACGGCACATCTTCCTATCCCTTCATGCGTGCAGCCGAAATGTGCCTGACAGAGGCCGAGGCCGCTTACGAAATGGGTGACGAGGCTACTGCCAAAGCTTGTTTGATGGAAATCAACGGCAAACGTATTCCCGGTTACACTTGCGACAAGAGCGGTACCGACCTTCGTGATGAAATCCGCCTCTGCCGCCGAATCGAGCTCTGGGGCGAAGGATTCAACTGGCCTGACTTCAAGCGCTGGAATCTTGATATCGTCCGTACTCCGTGGAAAGAGAATGACCCGACTTCCGGTAACTGGATGATCGACTACGCTCACAATACTCCTGCTAACTGTAACCACGGCTGGCGTATGCTTGTACCGCGTGGTGAAATCAACTTCAACAAGGGTATTGACCGCAACCTGCTGACTCCGAACGACGACGTCAACATCTGGTAATGAGCGAAACATAATCCTTTAAATAATGAGGAGCAGTCCAATCGGGGTCTGCTCCTTTTTTTACTTATAGGTATCGCAGTAAGTAAATGTGCACATTTACTTACGGTGCCTACTGTATTTATCTGCAAAGAATATGTGTGCCTGTCAGAGGGCTTATTTCCGAGACGCTTTTGGTGTCCGAACAAGGGGTGTTGCGAGTATCGCGACCGATTAGGACTCCAAAAACATCTCGGAAATAATCCCTCTGATGGGCGTAATTAATAAAACATCTATTCGTTTATTCTTTGAAAGTTTTTACGTTCATAAATCTGATTGCGCTAGTATTCCGCAGATTTTTCTACCGGTCTGAGAGTTGATCGTTAAACGGTTTTTACTGATTTTTTTGAAGTCAGTTGTATTGTTCGGCTGCGGTATTTTCTCGGTTGATTAATTTTTTTTGTTAAAAAGTAGCGTGAATGTTGTGTGATTACAATTTTATTTTTAACTTTGTAGCAGTATTCCCTTTTGGATACAGTTAACCAATTATAAGAATCTAATGCTTTTGAGTTCAGTGTCCCGGTACAGTTCCCGGACAATGCAGTTTTAAAGCATTTGTCAGCGTTAGTTCTTTTTTACAATTTTTCAGATATATGAACGTTATATCGTAAGAGAACCGAAGAACTACACCTTAGTAATAGGATATAATAATCTCGTGTAGAAGGAGCATGCTGACGTTAAGAGTTGGCCTCTCCGTAAGGCTGAATAGTAACCTGTCAACCATAGTCCGGAATATTTTCTCCGGCTGGGAAAGGAAAATTTCTTGTAGATTGAAATAGAAAATTATAAATTACACAAAATATGGCTAAGAAAAGTATATTACTGAGCCTGGGCGTCCTCTTGGCAGTAGGCGCTTCCGCCTCTCCGTTGACACCGGAGCAGGCTCTTCAGCGCGTTCGTAAGAACGGGCCGGTTCGTGTTGCAGCACGGGCTAAATCTGACCTCAAACCCGTTTACACCGCCAAGTCCGTGAACGGCGTTTCCGCAGCATACGTATTCAACAATGCTGGTGGGGGCTTCATGATCCTGAGTGCCGACGACGTGGCTTATCCTGTGCTTGGATACAGCGATAAAGGCTCATTTGACAAAAACAACATCCCCCCGCAGATGCAGTTTTGGCTTGACGAATATGGGCGCCGCATAGAATGGGCCGAGGAGAACGGCTTTACATCGGCCCTCCAGGCTCCTGCCGCACCGGCCGACCGGCATGTAATCTCCCCCCTTTTGACAACAGCATGGAGCCAGGAGGAACCCTACAACCTGCAGTGCCCGATGGACGGCAACTACCGCTCCGTGTCGGGTTGTGTGGCTACGGCGATGGCCCAGGTTATGAATTATCATGAATATCCTGAAATCGGAACTGGTTCCATTTCTTACCGCGACAATACCGCCAATCGCTCGATGGACTTCAGCAAAGAGGCCTTTGACTGGGCCAATATGGCCGATGTCTACGAGAACAAGCAGTGGACCGAGGCACAAGCCAATGCAGTGGCTTATCTTATGAAAGCCTGCGGCTACAGCGTTCAGATGTCTTATTCATCATCGGCATCAGGTGCATCCGGAAGAACCATCGCCAGCTCGCTGGTGAAGTATTTCAAATACGACGCCGCAACTTCCGATCTGGAACGCAACCGTTTCTCCGGCTCTGCCTGGGAGCAGAAAATGTATGAAAACCTGCGCGATATAGGTCCCGTGGTCATTAACGGACAGGCTCCGATGCAGGGAGGCCACTCCTTCGTTTGCGACGGATATGACGGCAACGGCTATTTCCACATTAACTGGGGCTGGGGTGGTGTTTCCGATGGTTACTTTGCTCTCGACGCCCTTAATCCCGACGCACAGGGAACCGGCGGTGCCACCGGAGGTTTCAACTTCCAGCAGAACGCTATCTTCGGAATCCAGCCGCCGCGCCAAGGTGAGATCCCCGTGCAGGTGGACCGCATTCTCCAATACGGGTCAACCACGGCTACAATCGAAGGCCGTACAGTGACTTTCGATGCCGAGGGTTACAGCTACAACGGCTGGGGCAATGCCACCAACCACCGCGCCGTCTGCAAAATCGGTGCCATCATTTACCCCGACAACATGACCGAAGTATATCAGGAGGTAGAGGGTAAACTTGGTAATTTGAACCGCCTTACTTTCCCGTCGAACGCTACAATCTACCGCAATACACAGAACAAGCCTGTTGTAGAGCTTCCCGAAATAGAGGACGGCAGCTATATCCTAACGCTCGCTTCCCGTCCCGACGACGGCTCTGCCGGTTGGGAACCTGTGGAGACACTGTGGGGCTACCGCAACTACTGCCTGCTGAAAGTGGAGAATGGTGTCTACAGCGTGACCAACGTGCCTATGGCTCGCCTCTCCGAATCTAATCTCAAGAACAATACCGAACTCTATGCCGGCAAATATTGCCAATTGTCCCTGACTGTATCAAACAATTCAGACATGGAAATCACCCAGGGCTATTGCCCCGGTCTCTATGACGCTGACGGCAAACGGATCTATTCAGGCGAAAGTGTCCTTATTACCCTGATGCCGGGCGAGAATGTCGACAGAGTCTGGAACGCCCGATTCTACAATAGCAACGGTTCCATGGCTTCTGTTTCTGCCGACACCGAGTTCACACTGAAGCTCTTCGATCCCTCTACGGGCAACGTCTACGAGGGTAACGAATTGAAAGTCACCATGCAGCGTAACCCCGGTACTACGGTGATGGCTCTCAAGACTGCCGAAATCATGAATGTTGAGAAACTTCCGTCTATCACGCAATATGGCCGTGAATACACAGACATCCCCGAAGTCAAGGACTTCAGGAACATCAAGGCACATATTGCATTCCAGGTAAACCGCGGATACTTCGACGGCCTCTTCTCGGTGAGCGTCGCCCGTCCCAATCCGGAGAATGAATACGGTTCAATCCCCGTAATGGACGCGTTCTATACAGCCACTCCGTTCCTCTCCAAGGGCGAAGCCTTCGATGAGGAAATTACATTCGACTTCCCCACGGCGCAGACAAATAATGTCTATATCCTGCGCTGTAAGTATACCAATAATGGCTCGGAAGTTGTGCTTACCACCCTTCCTTTCTATTATACCGGTACCAGTGGTATAGAATCGATAGTGACACCTGATCAAAACTGCGAGCCTGAATACTACAATCTGCAGGGCCTGCGTATCAAGGAGCCGCGAAAAGGCGAGATGGTGATTGTCCGTCAGGGTAAGAAAGTCTCGAAAGTAATCTGGTGAAAAAGTGACATCTGTTGTATCAGATAGATAATTCCCTCAAATAAAAGAGAGTGGATGTGTCGAGTCCCTGTACTCCGCATCCACTCTTTTTGTTGTGCAAACAGCAAGCGGAGTGTGCTTCCCAAGAGGGGAGAGCTCCGTTGCATCTTTTTATAAGCCCGGTGTATTTCGCAGTGTTCAAAATTCTCTTAAGTAAATGGTCAGATTAAACACATAAGTAGCTGCAAAGAATAAATGAACAGTTGTTTTTGAATTATGCATATCCGAGGGCTTCTTTCCGGCCGTTTTCGGAGTCCTCATCGGTCACGGTTCCCGCAGCACTCCCTCTTCGGACTCAAAAAATTCTCTCTATAATAAGCTCCTGGGATATGCACATTTATTTTTAGCAGGTACTTTCGGACACATGCTTATGATGAATTGCATAAGTAGGAATATACTCAAGTTTTGGGTTTGGAAAAGGCTTGACATATACTGTTCCCAAGGGGCGTCCGCTTCTGCGTCCGATTTGCTCTTTCCGCCAGTCTCGCAAAAACGAAGTGAACCTCCGGTCAGTGATGCTATGGCTCGGTTTATTCCCAAAATTCTTATCTGCGCGGTTCTGTGAGAAGCGAAGGTATCGAAGCGTCATAAAGTTGTGCAAGAAAAGAATTAACTCAAAATTACAAGTCTCTCAAACAAAATATAAACTTGGGTATATAGAAGTCGAAAGTGACATAAGGGGAAGAGTACCAAAATTATGTTATGCGATTATGGATAAGTGTTTAATTTGAACACTTACTTATGGAAATATTAGCATGACTGTGATTAATGATAATCTAAATGTCAGTGATGAGTGGAACTCGCATTCAAAATTCGCATATATTCCTGACAGAATTAACAGAAGAGAATGAGTCGATAAAGTAGTCAAAGGTGATTTTAACTTTTTTTAAACTAAAAAAGTTGGGATTATTTGTGTCGAAGGGAAAAAAACTGTAACTTTGCACTTGAAGAGTGAAACAAAAGCTCTTACTCCACTTGAGAAACATATAACATTACTAACTAAAATAATAAAATGAAAAAAAATTACCTACTCTTAGCCCTTGCCGCTGCCACAGTCAGCACGGGCTTCGCAGCTCAGAAAGGTAAGGCTATCACCATCGGTGAGCAGTCAAAAGCCAACACTGAGATCGTATCTACAGCCAACATCAACGTTGACGGTGAAGCAACCAAAACCCGTGCTTCCTTCACCCGCGAAGACTTCATCAGCACTTACAATCTTGTGTATGGATTCTACACATTCGGTGATACGGATCAATGGGGCGGTAGCTTTACATTCGAAATCATGGCCGGTCAAGGCGCAGACGAAGTGATCCTTACAGGTATCCCTTATAGATATCTTGAATCTGAAAACGATCCCTTGCTCGTTAAAGGTACTGTAGACCTTACAACCGGTGAAGTTAAATTCCCGAAACAGCAGGTAGGTATGATCGGCGACTCTCCGATGATTTTCACGCCGACACTGTGGACGCAGAAAGATAATGGCAATTTCAGCATGGACGTGTCATACGATGGTCCGCTGGTACTGAAACTGAAAGCCGACGGTTCCGGTTTTGAACAGTCTCTCATGGGTTATAACCTCATGAATGGTGCAAAAGAGGGCTATGGCTGGGGTGGTATCGGTCTGTTCATCAAGGCTGACAAACCGACATGGTTCGCCTTCAACCAGTATGAATGGAAAAAAGCCGACCAGCAGGTTGACTTCCAGGATGACGGCTTCATGAGCGCATGGTTCACTAACGCCCAGCTCGAAGTTCCCGGTCCCAGCAAAGTAGACCTCTATGTAAACAGAGAGAACCAGAACCAGTATCTCCTTATGAACCCCTATGCATCTTCAGACGCCTGGAAGTCTTATCCCCATCGTCCTGCCGATGCTGAGAATGGTTACATTATCTTCGATGTGTCTGACCCCTACTGTGTTCCGATGATGGTCACCGTCAACAGCGGTTTCTATGACGAAGAGGGCGACCAGACCTATACTTACAACACTGAAGGTAACTACTACTACAATCTCGGTTGGTCTACAGAAGCTATCCAGGAGCAGTTCCTCCCCGCCGGTGTTGCCCTCTCGGAATATGATGAAGATACCCACATGGTTACTCTGACTAACCTCTACTGGGGTTACCACGATGACACACTCGCAGGTTACTGCTGGGTAACTGATGACGGAAATGGCAACCGCGTTCCTGCCGCAACATTCATCTACATTACGATGCCTGAAAACATCACATTCTCGGGTATCAACGACGTAGAGATGAACGAGAACGCTCCCGTCCGCTACTTCAACCTCCAGGGTATGGAAGTCGTTAACCCCGTCAAAGGTCAGCTCGTGATCAAGACCCAGGGTAACAAAGCTCAGAAAGTTATCGTTAAATAATCGATACCTCCCATAATTCAAAGGAGTTGCGCCCCGGCGCAGCTCCTTTTTCCATTGATATAAACTTGACTTAATGACTATTTCTGTTGATAGGGTAAAATCGTTCCTTTGGCAACATGTGTTGCTGCTCTTTTCGCTGGAGCTGATGACCATCGGCGTCGACCTCTGCATCAAGTCATGTCTCGGGAGCAGCGTCATTTCCTCCATACCTTATATCCTGACGCTTGCCGGCGAGGACGGCATGGCGTTCCCGCTGACGGTGGGCGGATATACCATCGCCATGAACTTCTTTTTCGTGATTTGCCAGATATTGCTGTTGCGCCGCCGTTTCCAGTTGGTGCAATTATTCCAATTGGTGATAGGCTATGTCTTCGGCTGGCTTATCGACTTCAACAACGTGTGGCTCGAGCCGGTGGTTTGCGATACGCTGTGGTCGCAGATATTGTGCCAGTTCGCCGGTTGCCTTGTGATGGGTATGGGCATAACGTTTGAGGTAAAATGCGGCTCCGTCACCATGCCGGGCGAGGGGATTACCATCGCGTTGGGGCTCGTAACCGGGCGTCCTTTCGCCAAGGTGAAGATAGCGGTCGATACGGTGCTCGTCATCGGCGCCGTTGCTTGCTGTTACACCTTCTTCGGTCGCTGGATCTGGAGTGTCGTCGGACCCGGCACGTTGTTCGCTATGTTATTTGTAGGATTCGTGGTGAAGGTGCTGACACCGCGCGTCCGCTGGTTCGACACGCTGCTCGAAAGTCCGCGCTACACCGTAGGCCTGCTCGCCAAAGCCTTGAGACACAAGGACTGATTGTACACGCGGTATTTGCTTTTGGGTGTAAATCGTCTTCCTTCCCGGAGGACAGCGTCCTCTTGTGCCATAACGGTCCCCATACTCCGGAAACACTGTCAGGGGGTGGAGGCGTCTGGGGTTACGGAAAAATCTGCCTCCTGCCGGAGGCGCCGTCGCAATTTTCCTGTATCAGAAAACGGTTCCGGCTGCTTATAGGGGTTATATGGGGCTAAGGCTTGGGGCGTTGTTTTACGGAGGCCGGGAGGCCTCCGCCCCTTTTGCTGCGCGGTTCGACTGGGCTGTTTTTTGTTGGCCTTTCAGCGTTTTTTGGCGAAGGGCCAGCGTCGTGTGGGGGTGCTTTCGGGACGATGCATCAGCACGTCCATCGGTTGCACTTTGTCGGCTTCGGCGCCGAACTGCTCGGGGTAGATGACCAGCAGGTTATGGGCGTTGAAGTATTTTTCGAGATAGCCGGGAAGGCGTTCCATGTCGGAGGAGAAGGAGATGGATGTGCGCCGCGCTCCTATTACCACCATGAGGTCGTCGGCCTCCACGTCGGCCGATTGCATTATCCAGTCGTCCCAGGTGGAGGTGTTGCGGTATTCGGTGCGTATGCTGTAGTCGCCGGCCTCGAGCACACCGCGGATGTAGCGTGCCGTCTCGGGCGAGGCCATGAACACCACGCGGCAGCCGAGTTGCGTCGCCAGGTTGCCCGTGCGTTCCACCCACGTGCGGAAGCCGGTCTCGTATTCCCCTTTCGGCGGCACGAGCACCATCAGGCGGCGCACCGTGTCGACCGGTATGAAGCAGCGCGACATGATGAGCATCTTGTTGGATGCCTGCAGAAATTGCTCTATCACGGTGCCGAAGAATGTGTCCACGATGCGTGTCTTGCGGTGCATGCCGATGATGAGGTCCGAACTGCCGCGCTCCTTCATTACGTTGACCATTCCGGCCACGATATTGATGTCAAAACGTTCCAGTTCGCAGACGGGGACGTCGACGGCCATGGCAGCAGCGGCGGCGATGTGCAGGGCGTTGCGCCCGGCAGTGACGCGAGACGGGTCATCGTTGTCACGCACATAGAGGGCAGTCATTTCGCGGGTATTGTCGGGGTGGCGCATCAGAATGGCGAGGTTCATGATTTCCTCTGCCGTCACAGGGTTGGCGACGGCTACCACTTGGCGTGCGTTCTGCCGTTCACCCTCGTTGACATCTTCGGCCAGCGACTCGCGTGCCAGCGACATGCGTAGCCTCAGCGCGCTCCGTTCCGTTACCACCGACGCCACGGCGCAGCAAATGAGTATCATGATCACGGCGGCGTTCATCATGTCTTCATCGAGAAGTCCGTACTGGTAACCTACCATCGTGGCGGCGATGGTGGCGGCGGCTTTGCCGGAGGTGAGGCCGAACATGATTGTGAACTCGTCGCGCCGCAGCGTGAAGAGTTTCTTGGCGCCGTAGGCTGCCAGCCATTTGGTGAGCAGGGCTGTGCCGGTCATCACGGCGGCCACGTAGAGCACTCCCCAACCGCCCACCAGCGCCCGGACGTCCATAAGCATCCCCACGCCGATTAGGAAGTAGGGAATGAAGATGGCGTTGCCGGCGAAGACGAGACGGCTCATAAGGGGAGAACGCACGGGCACATACCGGTTGACCACAAGGCCGGCGTAGAATGCTCCGAGTATACCCTCGAGTCCTATCCACTGCGCCGTGACGGCGGCCAGGAGCACAAGTGCAAGGATGTATATAACCTGCGTGACGGCATCGTTATAACGGCGGAAAAACCAGCGCGTAAGGGCAGGGTAGGCGAAGCCTATGACAGCGGAATATATTATGGTGTTGACCCCCAAAATAGCCAGCGACCGCCACCGGAAGCCCCCCTGGGTGTTGATGTCCACCACTTCGGCCAGTGCAATGAGGGCGAGGAATACGGCCAGCATGGTGCCGCAGGCCGAGATGATGACGCCGCGGTTGCCCGACAGGCCGAAGCGCGTCACCGTTGGGTAAGTGATGAGCGTGTGCGATGCGTACATCGAGGCCAGCAGCACGGCGGTGGACCAACCGGCACCGAAGGCCCAGCGGTTCACGAAAATGCCGACGGCCATCGGCAGCGTGAAAGTAAGGAGTCCGAAAATGGTGCCTGAGCGCAGGTTCTTGCGCAAGTGGTAAAGGTCGATTTCCACTCCGGCAAGGAACATGAGGTAGATGATTCCCACCTGCCCGAAAACCGAGAAACTGGCGTCGCGCGCCAGAATGTTGAACCCGTGCGGACCCACCGCCATTCCGGCAAGGATGAGCCCGACGAGCGACGGAATCTTCAGGCGCCGCAGCAGCATAGGCACAAGCAGGATTATCAGCAATACCAGAAGGAATATCGCAGCCGGCTCTGTTACGGGAAAGGTTAGGAAGTCTTTCATGGCCTGAGGGGGAAGGGTTGTCTGTTTTTCGGTCGTGGAGGGGCGCCGTGGTTTTGATATGATATGGCATCGCGGAAGCGGTGCGCCGCGGCGGTTTATTCTATCGGAGGGGGAGGGGCGTCGTGGAAAAAGAGTGCGGAGGCGTTACGGTCGGTGCCCTCTATTACCTTGTCGACGGTAGTGCCGAGCGTTTCGGCGATCTGCGCTGCGATGTAGGGGAGGAAGGCGCTCTCGTTGCGGCGTCCGCGCTTGGGCACCGGGGCGAGGTAGGGGGAGTCCGTTTCGAGCAAAATGCGGTCGAGGCCTATTTCCGGCAACGCTTCGCGTACGGCAGCGGCATTGCGGAAGGTGCATACGCCGTTGATGCCGAAGAGGGCGTCGGGTGCAACAGAACGTATGCGGCGAACATCTTCCGGCGTGCCGGTGAAACTGTGGAAAATAAGGGGTACTTCCCCGGCCACGTCCGTTTCCCGGATGCATGAAAGGGTTTCGTCGAGCCCTTCGCGGCAGTGGATGATGACCGGCAGACGGCGCTCTTTGGCCGCCAGGAGCTGCCGGCTGAAGACCTCCTGCTGCGCGGCGGCGAACGACTTGTCCCAGTAAAGGTCTATTCCCACTTCGCCGACGGCCGCGTAATGCCCTTTGCAGAGCTCGCGGAGCACGGCGTCGAGGTCCTGCGGCCAGGTTTCACGCACCTCCGTGGGGTGCAACCCCATGGCCATGGCAATGCGGCCGGGATGGCGCGCGGCCAGCTCCTTCATCGGCACGATGGTGCCAAGGTCCACGTTGGGGAAGACCAGCCGAGAGACACCGGCATCGAAGGCGCGGCCCACGGCAAGGTTGCCTCCGTCAGGCTCGGCACCGCCGTCGGTAAAGTCAGGCATGTAAAGGTGCGTGTGTGTGTCAATCATTTGCGGCGTCCGGTGAGTTTGTCGGCAAGTTTATGGAAAGGTGCGAGGTCTGCTTCGTCGAGGCCGGTCTGCTTGAGGGCACGCAGGGCGCGGCCGGTCCAGTGGAGGATGGCCTTGCGGCAACGCTGTTCCATGTCCATTTTTTCGTAAAGGCGCTTCACTGTCTGAATGCGCACCTCCTTGGGCTGCAGCTTCATGGCGTCGCGTAGTGCTTCGGAGTCGGGGCCGCCGGATGCGAGCCCCTCGAGCAGCAGGAACGTCTTCTTGCCCTGCACTATGTCGCCGCCGATGGGTTTGCCGAAGGTGAGTTCGTCGCCGAAGCAGTCCAGGTAATCGTCCTGAATCTGGAACGCCACGCCGAGCGCGCGGCCGTATTCGTCGACGGCGCGTGCCTGTTTCTCAGTGGCGCCGCCGATGAGCGCGCCGATGCGCGCGCTGCCGCCGAGCAGGGCACCAGTCTTGAGTTCTATCATGCGTATATACTCCTCAGAGCCGACATCCGGACGCTCCTCGAAGTCCATATCGAGGCGTTGCCCTTCATAGACCTCAATGGCCATGCGGTTGAAGACGTCGAGCACCGGGCGAAGCACCTTGTCGGGGACGGCGCTGACGAGCTGTGTGGCCAGCGTGAGCATCGTGTCGCCCGAAAGAATGGCGGTGTTGAGGTCCCATTTGGCATAGACAGAGGGTCGGCCGCGACGCATCGGGGAGGCGTCCATAACGTCGTCGTGGAGCAGCGTGAAGTTGTGGAATATCTCTACGCCGCAGGCGGCATCGAGGGCCGATGCCGCATCGCCGCCGAAAGCTTCGCAGCCCATGAGTACCAGCAGCGGGCGGAGCCGCTTGCCGCCGCTACCCAGTCCGTAGCGCACCGGAGCGTAGAGTCCTTCCAGTCCCGGCTTGGTATAATCGAGCGCCATCAGCCGCTCCTCGGCCATGTTGCGCAAATCAGAACTTTCTCGCATAATGTGTGTGATAAGTAAATGTGTGTCAGGAGGATAATTACATGGTGGCCTCGGGGTCGGCCATCATTTCATCGGCCGGAATTTCGGGAGCGGGAGCCACTACGCCGGCGCTGTCCATAGCGAACTCCGGCCACATATTGATATAGCGCTTGTAGATGTCGGCGGGGAAATCCTTCCCTTTATCCTCCTCGAGTCCGAGCTTGAAGCCCTTGACGAATCGGCGGAAGGTGTACTCGTCGCAGGCTTTGCGGAAATCTGCTATTTCCTTGTCGATGTCCTTGGCCTTGAGTCCCTTGCGGCGGATAGTGCCGACGTATTCGAGGCCAAGCGAGTAGCCCACCTGGAGGGTGTCGGCCAGGTTGAGGCGGAACTGCATCCTCATGTTGTCGGCCAATTGCAGTTCGGCGCGCTTGGTTTCGAAAGCAATGGCGAACTTGTCGGCATCCTCCCCTTTGTAATTGTCCAGCGCGTAGAGGTAAGCGTTGGCCAAAGTGTCGATCTTGACGCCCTGCACATGGTCGAGGGCAGCCTGTAGCAGGAAACCGGCCACGCTGTCGGGGTCGGCGTTGCGCATCATGTAGGCCATGAGCTCCCGGTCGGTCATATTGCCCATCTTCTTGGCTTCGCCGGAGGAAACCTCCCCTTGCTTGCTGCCGCAGGCCACAAGCAGGAAAATCAGCATGAAAAACAATAACTTCTTCATATATAAGTAGTTGTGTTGCCGGG